>JADMIO011406751.1_pt1 | contig 64962 bp, 49 predicted proteins | sample 8958161 | NCBI WGS metagenome assembly JADMIO01 (sample SAMN16585339, study PRJNA669376) | soil metagenome | isolation source: Crop rotation soil | place: USA: Cullars Rotation, Alabama | collected 2011 | reverse complement strand
GCCGCGACTTCAAGTCACGTGAATTCCAAGCTTCGGATCCCACTGTGCTGGAAAGTGCAGCCTTTCCCGGCCCATATCCTAACTCATTGCATATACCCGTTACTCCGCAAATACAAAATACAAACGGTGTACTGAGCAGCACAACAACATGGATGCTTGTATCAGGAACTTTTATTGCATCAGGCGGTGAAAAATATATTACCATTGGCAATTTTAATGATGACCTTAACACTACTATAACCCAGGTGGGGACCACCGGCAGCTTTGGCGCCTATTATTTTGCAGATGATGTGTATGTTTCTGCTGAACCCAGCGGAATTATTAATTTCAGCAAAAATCAGTATTCCATTTATCCCAATCCTTCACCGGGTGTTTTCCATTTACAAATCGAAGAGGAAGCCGGGAAGAATTTTATTTGTGAAATAACAGATTACTCGGGAAGAGTAATTTCATCAGAAAAATTTTTTACCGGTAAAAATTCTTTTAAGAAAGAATTTGATTTAACCCATTACGATAATGGAATTTATTTTCTTAAGCTTCGCTCTGAAAATAAACTGATGACTTACAAGCTGGGAAAATTCTAACCCTGTTGTTTTATTCTTTTATCACCACCATTTTAAGAACCTTCGTTTCTTTTGCTAAACGAATATTCAACAAATAATTCCCGTTACCAAGCCCGGAAGCCTCTATATGAAAAATGTGTTTTTTCGCTGCGAGATTTCCTGAAAAAACAGTTGATAATTTTCTTCCCGTAATATCGGTCATATCAATGATGACATTTTCATCTGAGGAAAGAGCAATATGCAGATCTGAACCGGCAGAAGATGGATTGGGAATAAGAGCCGCTTGCTGAATGGAAGAAGAAATTTCACTGACGTTCAAGCCCGGTGGGCATATCCGGTAAATCATACCGGAAGAGGTATAGCCTCCCCTCATAGCATAAATACAGCCGTCTGTGCCCTGCCTGATAGTCGTTAACCCATCGCCTGCTATCACATTCAATAAAAGCGTATTGCTTGTAACGGTATCATACGCGGGAGAATTTCCCAGCGTAACATTATAAATATTTCCATTATCATTATCCGCTACAAGCATGTGATTATCTAATTGCGGAAAGACTGAACCGGAATAAATCATAATACCTGTAACAGAAGGCAGTTGAGCACCCCACGTAGTAAGTGCGCGTGTAAAGGCGGGATTGGTGCAGGGATTAATTGTTGAACCGGTCAGATGATTTCCTTCACACACATTCCATCCATAATTATGTCCCGGAAGAATCAGGTTGGCTTCATCCCATGTGCTCGCACCGTTTTCGGAAACATACAGCCCGTCATTCACAGGACTGAAACAAAAATCAAACGGGTTCCGGTGTCCATAGCTCCAAATACGGTCATCATTTCCCGTAAGGGGATTTCCATCATCATAAAACGGATTGGCAGAAGGAATAGTTCCGTCTGTACGAATTCTTAAAACTTTACCATATGGGTTAGTAAGCATTTGTGCATTGGAAGACGATGCTAATTCGCCAATTACAAAATATAACATATCCGGCTCGGATGCATGCATGTGTAAATTGCCCGCCACGTGATTTCCGGGAATGGTATTCGGAACATCAATGTCGATAATTATGACCGGGTTAGTTCCGATGTTTGCTGCTTCGGTAAAACGGATTATTCTTATGCGTTCGTCACCATTGAAATTATGATTGTAATACGCGTAAACGTAATGATTGAGGGAAAAATTTACATCCACACAGATGCCCAGCAATCCTCTTTCAAAATCGGCATTCGTGGAATCGGTAAGATCATAAAAGGTATTGAGAAAAGTTCCTGCCGGAGAATATACTTGTATCTTGGCGTTTACAGCGTTAGAGGAAGCTCCGCCTTTTAGTGTGATCAGGTAATTTCCGTTTGGCATCCAGTCAAACGCCACCGGGTATGACAGCCCCGCGATGACTGTAGTTTTTATAAACTGAGCGCTGACACACAATGTGAAGATGGATAAAATAAATAGCGATAAAATTTTTTTCATGGTATAAAATTTTTGTAAATGTGATAAAATAAAGGAATGTTGAATTACGGTAAAATTAATATTTTTTTGCTTGTAAGACAGATAAACGTGTCAGGGCATGATTTTTAAGTATTAAATCATTACAATTTTAATAGAATAAATACTATGGCTGAAGAAAATGTTATTTATACGGATGGTCATAATGTGAAAGTGACACCTTATCAATTTATTGTGGGGTCTCACCGTTACAAATTAGGAGGCATAACAAATGTTCAAATGCATTCCATTGCTCCCAACCGAACACCGGGGATCGTTGCAGCATTCATTGGAATAATCGCCATTATTTGCGGTACATTTAATTTAATTCCTCCTGATGTGTATTCCCTGGGAGATATTTTTATCACTTCCAACAAACTTTCTATTTTGGTGGGCGGATTATTAATTCTCATCGGAATGGTCTGGATCTTTTTGCATCATACAAAATATGCGGTACGCATTACTACAGCAGAAGGAGAAAAAAATACTGTCATCAGCCCTGAAAAAGATTATATCCATCAGATTGTAAATGCAATAAACAGTGCATTTCGAATAGTTCATTCCTGAATTCATAAAATATTTTTTTTCTGATTTTTCTTTATACTACATTTGCCCCGGGCTTTTGCATGCGCCCGGGCATGAAATAAAAAAACAAATAAAAAACTTTCTGAAAAAGAGTTTGGTATTTATTCTGAAAGAATCTTTCGGTAATGTTTGAAGTTCACACACCCTGACCTTCGGAGAGTCCATACGGACAAACACCAAATATTCAAATGTTCGATACGCTCTACCAGCCTGATCTTTCCCTCTGTTTTATATGGGTGGTGGCGCTCACCTTTTTCTTTTTTTTTAAATCGTTTATTCCGGGCACAGTTTCCTGGCATATAAAAATCATCCTGTTCATTTTGCTCATTGCGTGGTTATTGGTTCAGTGGACACTTTCAGCTAAAGGATTTTATCTCAACTTTACAGGAATGCCCCCGCGCCTTGCATTAGCTGTATTTCCGCCACTCCTCATTATTTTACTTATCCTGTTTTTTAAAAAGAAAGCCTGGCTGAATATTTTTTCTTTAAAAACATTGACATGGATTCATATGGTCAGACTCCCGGTCGAGCTTATTTTACTTGGATTGTATTTTGATAAACAAATCCCCCAACTCATGACTTTTGAAGGAAGAAATTTTGATGTTTTTTCAGGACTGACAGCCCCGTTTATCGCCTATTTTTGTTTCACTAAAAATAAATGGAACAAAAAAGTGGCATTGGTATGGAATTTTATTTGCCTCGGATTACTATTGAATATTGTTATCCATGCGGTGTTGTCGGCTCCTTTCGCTTTTCAGAAATTTGCTTTTGACCAGCCAAACGTGGCAATCGCTTTTTTTCCTTTTATCTGGCTTCCTTCATTCGTAGTCCCCGTAATTTTATTCAGTCATTTTGCAGTCATTTACCGATTGATTACTTTTAAGAATAATTTGCAGCCACAAAATGCCTCTTAAAATTATACTTATTTGTTTTTTTTATTTTGTTTTCACTATAAAATCCGTTGCGCAGCCTTCTCCGTTTCAAAAATCATTTGGAGATTCACTGTTTAATGAATTCGGAATTTCAGTAATTCAGCTTAACAGCGGCTCCATTTTCTTTTGCGGATACAAGTACAATGCACAATTTTTAGCGGAAATTTCTTTAGCCAAATTAGACATGAACGGAGTTGTACTATGGCAGCAATTTTACAATGATTCTGTTCAAAGCTATTCTCCTGCCAAAATGATTTTTCATAACAATACATTTTATATTGCGGGGCAAACCATGTATCCTAATAGTGATATTGATGCGATGGTTTTAAATATAGATACCTCCGGTAATCTGAACTGGAAAAAAAACTATGGCAGCGCCTCTGCGAATGAATCTTTCGCCTGTATAGAAGCGGATTCATCTTTCGGGTTTATGTGCAGTGGTTTTGCAACAGGAAGTACCGGTTCAGGAAACGACATTTATATTGCCCGCCTCGATACAGGCGGAAATTTAAACTGGGCCGGGAATTATGGTACAGCATTCAATGATGTTTCCATGGCTATTAAAAGAACTCCTGACGGAAATTTTATTTTGTCAGGTGATAAGCAGGTTGCCGCAGCAACGTATAATGCCTATGTGCTGAAAGTGGATACTGCCGGAAGTATCATTTGGGATGAAGATATTGTAAACAGCTTTAACAGCGGTTGCCGCACTATTATGGTGAATCATCATGGTGATCATATTCTTGTTGGTGAATCTGCCACCCCCACCAGCAGCTATTTTGATATTCTTGTTTCCAAAATTACCCAGTCAGGCAGTATGGAGTGGGCTAAAACAATTCCCGCAACCGATCATGGGGATGCAGGATTTTCAATCATTGAGCCGGTCCCTGATCATTACCTTGTTACCGGGTACGGATATAATGCGGTGGATTCAAATACGGATGTCATTTTGCTTCTTATTGATTCCGGTGGAAATGAAATTTCAAAACGTTATTACCACGTTGCGCTCCTTGATTTCGGTGTGGAGATTTCACCATCCGTGTATGGAGGATTTCTAATTGCAGGAACTAATTACGGATTAAACAACCAGTATTATCTCATTTATGATACACTATCCATACCGGTTGCAATGAAAGATATTCCGGGTAATGAAAATAGTTTTTATGCCTATCCCAATATTTTAAATGAAAACCAAACCATTTATTTCAGCAAAGAGCTGCAAAATTTTTCAGTTCATATCTATGATCCTGCCGGTAAAAAAATTTATTATGATATGATAAAAGAAAAAAGGAAACAATATCATTTCCCGGTTATTTTCCAGGATGGTTTTTACATGATGAACATATCGACTGAAAAATTTGATTGCTCGCAGAAAATCATTTTCAGCCGGTAAGATGTCTGATAAAATATTTTTTTACTGAAATAAAAATCCTGTTACACCTCATGCAATTACGTAGCTACATAAAGATGTTGTTAACAAGTCATTAGCATTTGCAAAAGAATTCAGCGTCTTAAATTTACCTGATAAATTCAACCCCTATGAAGAGACTATTTCTCTTATCATTGTTTTTCTATGTTTTTTGTTTCTGCAAAGGCCAGCAGGTACCTCAGCCTGATACCACAAAAAAATATTCTGCAACAAGGATTAGTATCGCTCCGAAAATTGATGGCGTTCCTGATGATGATGCGTGGAAAAATGCCAATGTCGCTTCAGATTTTGTCATGTCACGCCCTATAGAAAATTCATCACCTACACAAAAAACTGAATTCAAAATTGTATATGACAATATAGCCATTTATGTAAGCGCCATGATGTACGATACTTCGCCTGACAGCATCCTGCATGAATTAGGATTGCGGGATGCACAGGATCCCAATGGCGGGCCTCACTCCACTTTAGATCTCAATTCAGATTTATTTCGTTTTGTAATTGATCCCTACAACGCGCGGCAGGACGCTTATGATTTTGGCGTATATGCTTCCGGTGTACAGGCGGATTCAAAATTCAGTGATGAGACTTTCGATGCCGTTTGGGAAAGTGCCGCGAAAATAAATGAGAAGGGATGGTCAGTAGAAATGAAAATTCCTTATTCAGCCATCCGGTTTCCAAAAAAAGAAGTCCAGGCATGGGGATTACAGGTTACCCGAAACATAAGACGAAACCGCGAATTTGATCAGTGGTGCCTTACTCCTTCAGGCGCTTACAATTCACAGCTATACTGGGGTACGCTCCATGGAATTGAAAAAGTCAATCCCCCGCTGCGTTTATCGCTCACCCCTTTTATTTCAGGTTATATAGATCGCTCCCCTATTTACAATTCGGATACTACTTTTTCTTACACAAATAGCTTTTCGTATAATGTAGGAGCTGATATCAAGTATGGAATTGATGAACGCTTTACACTTGACATGACCCTGCTTCCTGATTTCGGACAGGTTCAATCTGATAATAAAATAAAAACATTGGGATACCAGGAAATCACCTACAATGAAAACCGTTCTTTTTTTAAAGAAGCAACTGAACTGTTTGATAAAAGCGGGTTGTTTTATACCAGGAGAATCGGGAAAGTTCCGTCAGGATTTTATGATGTGGATTCCCAATTGCAGGAAGGAGAAAGAATAAAAGACAATCCGTCACAGGTAAAATTACTGAATGCAGCTAAAATTTCAGGAAGAACAGATGGAGGAATGGGAATTGGTTTTTTCAATGCCATCACAGATAACATGTATGCCATTGCAGAAAATGCAGCAGGAAATAAAAGAAAAATTCTGACCGAGCCGCTCACCAATTTTAATGTGCTGGTTTTTGATCAGCAGATAAAATCCACCTCCAATATTTATTTTATCAATACGAATGTGATGCGATCACATAAATATGATGATGCAAATGTGAGCGGAATGGGTTTCACTTTTACTGACAAAAAAAACCATTATGCCACAGACGGAGAACTTGATTTAAGCCAGCAATTCACCAAACTTGACGGACAGGAAACGTATTCCGACCAGCTTGGATTCAAATATTTTTTAGGAGTAAGAAAAATAAGCGGCAAGTTCCAGGCGGGAATAAGCCGGCAGGGAATCAACCCGACCTACAATCCTCTTGATCTTGGATATTATGTCACCAATAACAGGGAAGAAAACAGGTTTTATTTTACCTATTTCCAATTCCAGCCCAACAAAATTTTCAGAGAGGCAAACCTGAATTTCGGAGCGCACTATACTACCAGTTTTAATACAAAAAAAAGAACCGATTTCCAGGCTTACGCGGATGGCTGGGCAAATCTTTTGAACTATAACGCTGTCTTTGGCGGAGGCGGAGTAGCCCCCCTTGTTTCTTACGATTATGATCCGCGGTTAAACGGGAGATTTATTAAAACCCTGCGCTACTGGTATGCTTATGTCGGGGTCAGTTCTGATTATCGTAAACGCCTTGCCGTTGATCTCACACAAAACATGAGTAATTTTACTGATCGTTTTCTGAGCGAAGGATACAACACGGACTTGAGTTTAAGGATGCGTGTGAATGATAAATTTACCCTGAACTATACGCTTGCTTTTTATTACGATCCTTTCAATTTCGGTTATGTAAAATACCTCGATGATGACCATATATTGTATGGCGGAAGAAGATTATATACTATCTCCAATAAAATTTCAGCGCGGTATATTTTCAAGAATGATATGTCAGCAAGCGTGGCTGCCAGGCATTACTGGCTTACAGGACGCTATCGCAGGTACTTTATTTTAGATGATAACGGAGACTTTCCTGCCTTTCCTGGCGAAGCCGGTAATAATGATTTCAGCTATAATGTGTTTAATATTGATTTTATTTATTCGTGGCGTTTTGCTCCCGGAAGCACACTGTCTGTTGCATATAAAAACGCCATTGAAAATGACGGACCATTCATCACGCAGAATTACCGTGACAATTTAAAAAACACCTGGGATTTACCACAAACAAACAGTTTTTCTGTGAAACTGATTTACTATCTTGATTACCTTTACCTGAAAAAGAAATTCTGATGTACCCGAAGCATATTATCCTAATCCTGTTCACAGCTCTGTCCTTTTCATCATGTGCACAGGATGAGAATAAAAAGCAAAATCAAAAAAGCAGCACAGCAAAAATTATCGGTGGCGGATGCGAATGCTGCGAGGCTATTTACGAGGGAATGCCGGAACAATTAAATTATGAAACCACCATTTCTTCTAAAGATGAACCCGGAGAGCCCCTTGAAATAAGCGGAACTATTTTTCAACAGGATGGAAAAACTCCTGCGCCCAATGTGATTTTATATGTTTATCATACCAACGTAAAAGGATATTATGAACCGTCAAAAGATCAAACCGGTTGTGCAAAAAGAAACGGGCACTTGCGCGGATGGATGAAAACAAATGCAAAAGGCGAGTATGCATTTCATACAATAAAGCCCGCTCCTTATCCAAATGCACCTTTTCCCGCACATATCCATCCCATCATTAAAGAGCCAGGTAAAAATGAATACTACATTGATGAATTTCTTTTTGACAATGATCCATTGTTAACCGCCTCTGAAAGGAACCGGAATGAAAACCGCGGAGGTCCGGGAATTATCAAGCTTACAAAAAATCCGAATGGTGCCTGGACTGGCCATCGTGATATTATTCTTGGAAAAAATATCCCGGACTACTATTAATAAAAAATCAATTTGATTTTTCAACAACCTGTTTCAGCAAATCATAACTCTCCTCTTGTTGCTTTTTAACTGAAGCGCTGAGTAAAGCAAGCAATGATTTTTGCATAATGTGCGTTCCCCTGTAGCTCACTTTTGCAACAATTTCAGTAGTATTTCCTTTTGGAATGAACCGGATTTCGTTTTTACTCTTTATAAAATCATTTGCAATGTTGAATGAAACCAGTTCATTTTCTTTAAAAGCAGTGATCGTTTCATTCATCGAAATTTCTTTTCCACGATCAGAGAAAACTACTTTCCATTTACTGCCCACTTCATTCGGTTTGCCGCGGATGTTTTCCATGTATTTGAACCCTGTGAGCCATTCACGCAATTTTGTAGTATCATTAAAAATTGCAAATGTCTTTTCCACCGGGGCATTCACCGTAGTCGTAATAGTATAATCATGCTGCCGGAATAAAAATCCGAGGGACAAAAAAATTAACACAAGGATGGCAACAATAATAAAAAAGTATTTCAGGAATTTTTTCATGACAGTAAATTTTCAGTGACAAAAATAAAAAGTATTCCCCCGAAAATAAAACCAGGGCTGCAATAATTACAGCCCTGGTTTATAAACCTCACCCCCCATCCCTCTCCAAAGGAGAGGGGAGCGTTAAGGTCGAATACAGTATTAATTCTGCGAATGGAGCGCCACCCGGTTTCCTTCTGAATCAATGAAAAAAGCCATGTAACCGATTTCGGGAGAAATCTGGGTCTTTGGCATAAGCACTTTTCCCCCCGCACCGGCTATCTTATCCAATGCATTTTTTAAATCAGGGTTTCCGTTCAGGTAAATCACCGGGCCGTCAATACTCGGTTTATGCATATCACCCTGCACAATGCCTCCTGATAATTTTCCTGATCCCGGATCATAAGGAAAGAAAGCCATCTTCATTCCCATCATGTCCTGTTCCTCCATTTTTATTCCGAAAACAGTTTCGTAAAAAGTTTTTGCGCGCTTAATATCAGCCGCAGGGATTTCAAACCAGTTTAAAACATTTGCTTTTGTGTCCATAGTTTTAATTTTTTGGAATTAGAATTTTATTTTATTTTATTTTTGGGATAGCGAAATTAGAAAATTTATTTATGATTTGTCATGGTTTCACATCAATATGTGAAAGTTAAAGAAAGGCTTATTTTTTCTCCCTTTTGGGGCAATGTTATTAAGTGAAAAGAAATATAATATCACCTCTGCGAGGTTTTGGTTCAAAAAAGATTTTTATATTTTTATAATAATTCCAACCCTCCGGGTTTAATTAACAGGAAAATCACGAAGTGATGAAATTATTATAGGATTGCTGACACCTCCGGAGAAAACCCTGAAAGGTTGAAATTGGCAAGTCAGAACCCTTAACCTAATGACATTGCCCTTCGGGGGGCATCCCGATAGTATCGGGATGAGCCAGCCTGCGCTGTGCTTTAGGTGGGGCTTTTATTTCTTCTTGATCGCTTTATAATATTCACAAACCGTATTCATCACACATTCCTCGTGTTTTGGATTAGTGGGTCTGCATGTTTCACGACCGAGAAAAGACATACACATTCCTGCGTCCCAGTCTTTTTGAGGAATTGCTTTCATGATCTGCTTTTCAATTTTCTTTGGGTCAGTTCCTGTAGCAATTCCGATTCTCGGAGCTACACGAACCACATGCAAATCCACAATAACTCCTTCCGGCTTTTCCCCTGATTCTCTTCGTATAACATTCGCAGATTTTCTTCCGATTCCCGGCAAAGCGGTCAATTCCTCCATCGAAACAGGAATATTTTTATCGCTCTTTATTTTCTGAGCCATTTCAATGAGCCATTTTGTTTTATTGCCGAAGTTGCGCACTTTACTTATGAATGGAAAAAGCGCATCAGGCGTTGCCCGCGAAAGCGATTCCATATCAGGAAAAGCGCTAAACAGTGCAGGAACTATATTATTAATATTCCTGTCTGAATCCTGCGCGGAAAGAATAACCATCACAACCAATTGATAACGGCTTTTATATTCCAGCGGATGCTGTTTGTTCTTGTATTTTTTCAGAAGCGGCTGAATAGCCTCAGCCCAGTTTAGTTTTGATGGCATATTTTGTTTGTATTAAATTTATCTTTTCCAGGCATTATATTCACTTATTACTTTTTCCATGTCAGAATATTTATATTCCTTGTTATTTATTTTATTAACTAATTCCTGATAATCATTTAAAATATCGGTGATATCTTTTCGAAAATATAATTGTCTGACTCCATCCGGTTCGCCTGTTCCTTTTTTTACATAATAATTGAATCCTTTGTTGTTGTGGATGGGTGGAACTGCTGTTTCATACGGTCCCTGCATGAATCCACCACTGGTTTCGTAGAATATCTTATAAAGTTTTACATATCCATCTATTAAAATATTGGCAAAAATTACAGAATCCGTATGGAATGCTCTTTCTGTATTAAACGTATTCCGGATGGTAACAAAAGAATAAGACAATGTATCAATTGAAAAGAAAAATCTTTTTATTTCTCCGGCTTTAAATTTATGCTTTGCTCCTGCAGAATCAATGTATTCGATTTTATATTGAAGTGGTCGTAATTTTATTTTTTCAAACAAATCAAAGTCAATCGAAAAATGACAAAAAACAGTATCATTATTATTGGTAATATAATAACCCGGCATATTTTTCTTCCCATAAACAGTTGCCGGTTTAAAAAGGAATAGCACAGAAAAAAATAAAATCCATCTGAAAATTCTGAATGAGCTGAGCATGATAAAGTTTTTTAAACAGTCATCCAGCTTTTCACCTCATCCAAACTGACCATCGGCACAACCAGCTTCATTTTTTTCCGCATCCCGCCAAGGTCATTAAATAATTTATTCGGGTTCATGTTTTTTAATTGCTCGATATTAGTTACTCCCATTTTTGCAATCACATCATTCCATGGAGAAGGAATGTGAGAAAGCCCCGTATCATGTAAAGCGGATGAAGCTGTTGTTTCAGCGCGCATTTGCGGAAAAAATAAAACATCCTGTATGGAAGGCTGGTTGGTCATGATCATAGCCAGGCGGTCAATGCCTATGCCGAGCCCTGCAGTGGGCGGCATTCCGTATTCGATGGCGCGGAGAAAATCTTCGTCCAGCTGCATGGCTTCTTCATCGCCTCTCAAGCCCAGCGCCAGTTGTTCTTCAAATCTTTTCCTCTGGTCAATCGGGTCATTTAATTCTGAAAATGCATTGCAGATTTCCTTGCTGTTGCAGATGGCTTCAAAACGTTCAACCAATCCCGGTTTACTGCGGTGTTTTTTTGCAAGCGGGGACATTTCCACGGGATAATCGGTAATGAAAGTGGGCTGAATTAAATCCGGTTCACATTTCTCCCCGAATATTTCATCAATAATTTTTCCGCGCCCCATGGTCTGGTCCAATTCAACTCCCATTTGCTTTGCTGCATTGCGCATAGCTGCTTCATCCATTTCAGAAATATCAACTCCCGTAAAATGCCGGATGGCTTCATACATGGTAAACCGTTTCCACGGGCGTTTGAAATTAATGATGTGGTCACCGACTTTTACTTCAGTGGTTCCATGCAAATCCAAAGCAACTTTTTCAATCATCTCTTCCACCAGGTTCATCATCCATTCGTAATCTTTATAGGCAACATATAATTCCACTTGCGTGAATTCAGGGTTGTGTGTGCGGTCCATTCCTTCATTGCGGAAGTCTTTTGAAAATTCATACACGCCATCAAATCCTCCAACTATAAGTCTTTTTAAATACAATTCATTTGCAATACGCAAATACAAAGTCATGTCGAGTGTGTTGTGATGTGTCTTGAACGGGCGTGCGGCAGCGCCACCGTATAACGGTTGGAGGATCGGGGTTTCCACTTCAAGATAACCTCTTTCATCGAGATAATTCCGCATGGTGTTGACTAATTGTGTGCGTTTGCGAAAAACTTCCCGCACCTGCGGATTTACTATTAAATCAACATAACGTTGGCGGTAGCGCATTTCAGGATCAGTAAATGCATCATGTATTTTTCCTTCGGCATCTTCTTTTACCATCGGAAGCGGGCGCAAAGATTTGGTGAGCAATTTGAATTCTTTTACATGGATAGAAATTTCTCCCATCTTTGTTCTGAATACAAAACCTTTCACCCCGATAATATCACCGATGTCGAGAAGTTTTTTCCACACAACATCATACATCATTTTGCCTGTCCCGTCATTTGCGGGATCCTCACCGGGACAAACATCATCCCGCTTCACATAAACTTGGATTTTTCCATAAGCATCCTGCATGACGGCAAATGAAGCTTTACCCATATCGCGGACACTCATGATGCGCCCGGCAAAACTTACCGATTTCAGTTTTTCGTTTCCCGGATTTTTTTCAAACTCTTCTAAAATTTCTTTCGAGGTTACATTCATTTCCCACAAATCAGCCGGGTAGGGATTTACTCCAAGCTTAATGAGCTCTTCTGACTTTTGCCTTCTGAGGATTTCCTGTTCTGTTAACTGGGCGGACATGGTTGTTTTTTAAGAGGGGCAAAGATATTATTTTAAAAGGTTGAGGTTATTATTACTAACCATCTTATTGGGAATGGCATCTCAGAAAAAAAATGGGCGGAAGAATAAGGTGTTAAAATCAGCGATGGGTAAATATAAATGCGTCATGCATGGTGATGCAATCAGCCGGGTAAATGTATATTTGTTTTTCTTAACAAGAATTAGTGCATGGAATTATTTAATTCCATATTCTTTTTTCTGCGCAGCCGATAATGGATCAATTTTATCGCTTTTTAGAAATTCTCACTGTGAGTGCTCTTCTTTTTCCATTTCATTCATCCCATTGTTCGGCTTTGGATACTTGTCAAATGACTTAGCTTTAATGATTTCATCAATTGACCAGTTGGAAGAATTCGTAATTGACATGTCGGTACCTATTGCAATTAAATTTGCTTTTGCACCATTGGGGGTTGGAAAGAGTCTAATTGCTTTTATTTTTATCCTTGCCATCATTAAGTGAAATGCAACGATTTTTACATTGTCAACTTTAGCATTAATATTTGAGCCAAGCCAAATCGTATTTGTTGGTGTTCCTGCCATGTCTTTTTTAGGTTCTTTTATTTGTACATCATATCCAAGATCTTTCAAGCCATTCAGGGACTTATCCTGATCAGCTAATTTAGGATAATACAAAATAGTAATAGATCTATCAATTTTATTTTTAAGCAAAGCAATTTGAGTCTTTAATTCTGTCATTTCATCGAGATCAGTTTTGGTTAAGTTTTTCATGTTGTCCTTAGAAATTCCAAAACGAGCTAAAGAATCTGTAAGCTTTGATAAAGAATCAGCATAAGCTTTTGTGGTTTTAATAGAATCTCTTTCATACATTAGGGATAGAGTTTGTATTTCCCGATCATGTTGGTTTTTTTCATTAATCCCTACTCCCATTAAAAAAAGAATAAATAAGAAGATTACAGCAAAAATTAAATAGCGTTGTCTTCGCCTCCTCACCTTTTCAATATTTATTATTTTGGTTCGTTCAGCCTCACTATCATGCAAATACTCTTCACATTCTTCAAAACCTTCTTTATACCTGTTTGCCCAAACAGGTGTGGGTTTAAATTTATCACGCCATTCAAGAGCGATTTGCAATTCGCTGCCGGCTAAAAAGTCTTTTTTCTTTTGCTTAAAGAGTTTTGCTGCTTCTGCTAACTGTAAATAATTAGAAACTGATTCCCCTTCTTCGTCCACCCAATCACTTAGTGTTTTCCACTGGCGTATTAAACTTTCATGCGATATGTCTATTACTTTATCTCCTGTATCACCGGCTTTATTTATAACCAGGAATGATCTTTTGTCTGTGATAAAAAGGTCAATGATGTTAAGCAATTGTCCCTCTGTTGCACCTGTTAATTCCTTCAACTGGCTGAGCAGGACAGGCCGTCTTATTTTACGCCCGTTTTCATCAATGGCGGTAAGCGCCTGGAAAAGTTCTTTTGTTATCTGTAATTCATCTGCACTCATTCCTTCAAGCGCTTCGTCAGCATGGTTGGAAAGCGCTTTTTCAATACCGCCCATGCTTTCGTAATCCTCCAGGTCGAGTTCGCCACTTTTATTCACATTCATTTCAAAGTCCCAGATACGCATCAATGCATGTTGCAGCAAAGGCAACTCGTCTTTCACCTTGCCCAACTCATTCAATAAACGTGATGTGAGGGAAGGATTGAGCTTGCCGCCATATAATTTTGCAGGACCCTCAATAACAGTTTTCAATTGAATGCGATTCAATCGCGGTACTAAGTACTGGCTTTGATTCATGGCTTCGGGCAAACTGTAAAACTGCGCGCAATCGCCTATAAAATCAGAGCGCATGGTAATCACCACATAAAATGGGATTTGCGATTGCTGCGAGAGTTCGAGCATGATATTTACAAAATCAATTGCTTCGTCTTTTTTGGCAACATCATTTTGTTCCATTGCAAAACGAAACAACTCTTCAAACTGATCAACCAATAGAAAGAAGTTGATGTTTTGTTCTTTTCTTAAAGGAGCTAACAGGTTTAATAAAGCATCAGCTCCTTCTTCTCTTATTTTTTGGGCAAGTGTGGTAACAGTTGCCGTACCGGTGCCGGGATTTGCCTGTAGTAAAATTGATTCAGCAAGATTATACAAAGGGCTTTGCCCCGGTTTCATAATTGCAATGAACCAATCATCGCTATCGTCAACAAGATAACCTGCTTTTAATGATGGTATAAGCCCTGCGCGAAGCAGTGATGATTTACCGCTGCCACTGCTGCCCACCACTGCAACAAAATGATGCTGATGCAGGCGTTGCAATAACTCTAAGGTCTGATCATTACGTCCGAAAAACAAAAGGCTTTCGTCCACATCGAAAGGCCGGAGACCTACATAAGGATTGGTGTTGTCCGATTTCATTCCGCACCAGTGTTTAAGTCAGTTAAAAACTTATCCAGCGTTTTTTTGTCTAAAACCTGGTTGTGGCTGCTGTCAACAACATTCACTTTCAACAATCTTTGCTTAATTGAAATGTCGCTTGCCTCTTTGTGCGGTGGTGCCATGTAAATAAAAATATCTTCAATGGGATAATTATTGGTGATGATTAATTGCAAGGCAGCGCTCATACGTTCGAGTACCCACTCTTTTGAAACGCTGCCGTATAAAAAAATCAGTTTTTTAACCTGGCTTAATCTTTCGCCCATTAAATTAATATTCTTTCGGGGGTCATCTTCCTGCGGATTAATAAAAGGCTGAATATGATTTTCGATTAATATTCTGCTCAGATCGAGTGCATATAACTGATCACTGAAATGGGTATCCAATAGTACCGATAATTGCTCTTTATTAGTAGTCTTTTGCATTTGCCGCACTTTAAGCTGTTCAGCAAAATCAATTATCTCCTGCGCCAGTGTGCTCTTGGAACCGCGAACAAATTCATAGTCTTTTGATGCTGATTTACCGGTTTCAAGACCTTGCAAAAAGAGCTTATATTTTTCGTCTTCTACGGTTGAAAAATCTGTTTCAGCAGGCACCCAGATTATTTGCGGTTTGCCAGACTGTAAAGCAAGCTCCGCCTGTTTTTGCGGATACCAAATATCCGGAGCGCCAACAATTTCACGACCCGGATACTCATCCAATAAGTGAATAGTAAGATCAGCATTTCGCAATACTTCTTTGGTTGCTTTTTCATGTGCATCAGCTTCATCAGGCGGTGGAATACCTGTCACTACCCTGAATCCCTTTTTCTCCAATTCAGTAATAGTACGCTTTCGGGGAGTACGCAAGGTATCAGCCACTTCCCCTAAGTAAATGGTAAAGGCATCTTTATCTTCAACTGGCTTTATCTCCTTTTGTGTTCCACCTGCAATTTGTTCTTTTGGAAAATCAGTTAACAAATGCCATACTGCATCTCTTACATTTTGCATCTGGGTTCTGAATTCAGTTGAAAGAGTATCAATAGTATCTCCAAAATCTTCAGTTTCCTTGGCATCGTGAAAAGGGAATCCACTTGTGCCATTTAGTTCCGGCAACCATTGATTAAAAGGAATATTATTGAGCAACACATTTATGATCCGCGAACGATCACCGACTTTTAATCCGGATTTTTCAGATTGCGCCTTTTTATAGAATGTATCTAATTCCTGTTTGCAATAATCTGATGCAATATAACCCGGGGAGTTCAGGCAAATCATGATTGCCGATTTTTTTATGCCGGATTCAATAGACTGATCAAATAACACGCTGCCATCTAATTTTTTATTATCCCACCAGAACTTTACCATGTCCATGCGCCCTAAACGTTTGGCGAGCATCAGGTTCAGGTTCTTGTAAAACTGTTCAATCCAGCCATCAGCCTGCCCTGGAAAAGCAGCATTATCTACGTGCGCATAGCTGATAAAAATATCGTATTCGTATCCGGGAATATATGCCATCAGGATTTTATTTCAGGCTTATATAAATGCTGCAAACCGATAAGAATATAGTACCAGTCAATCTGGTTATTAACACGACTTTCTAAATATTCCTGTTCATTCATAGACGTTATGATTTGTGTCCCATTAAAAACTATTAGTATTCAAAGATAAAAATGTTTTAACTCCGGAAATCTTATTTTTATCCGATATTTTATCCATATGAAACATCCACTAATTTTTAAATCGTGAATTTGAATTTTAACAGCTACTTTTGCATCCTGAAAATTTTTAACGATTAATCATTCCTGACATGAAAGACCTCATCGCAACTTTTACACAACAATTGACTGAAGCTATCGCCATCGGAGAAAAAGCCACTTTTACTCAACCCCAAAATGAAATAAGAAATGTAGTGATCACCGGGTTAGGCGGATCAGGTATTGGCGGGAGCATCGTGGCACAAGTTACTGAAAAGGAAATTAAAATTCCTGTGCTGGTAAGCAAAGATTATTTTCTTGCCAATTATGTGGATCAGCATTCGCTGGTAATTGTTTCATCTTACTCCGGGAACACGGAAGAAACTGTCTCGTGCTTTGAGCAGGCATTATCCAGGCGTGCAAAGATTTGCTGCGTCACTTCAGGAGGAAAAGTTCTCGAAATGGCGAAAAAGAATAATTGTGATTACATAATCATTCCCAGCGGCAGGCCCCCGCGTTCGGCTTTTGCTTATTCGTTTTCGCAACTGCTGTATGTGCTTCATGGTTATAAATTGATCTCCGATTCTTTTAAATCACAATTAAAAGCAACCGTGGCTATGCTTGATCATGAGGAAGAGCACATCATGTCGGAAGCATATTATCTTGCTGAAAAGCTGCACAAAAAAATTCCGGTGATCTATTGTGCTGCGAATTTTGAAGGGGTGGCAATCCGTTTCCGCCAGCAGGTAAATGAAAACTCAAAAATGCTTTGCTGGCATCATGTGCTTCCTGAAATGAACCATAATGAGTTGGTGGGATGGACGATTCCGAATGATAAATTAGCCGTGGTTTTTTTCCGGAACGAGGATGATTATACCCGCACACAGGCGCGAATGAATCTTACCAAACAGGTTGCTGCAAAATATACTCCTTATGTTTTTGAAGTGTTTTCAAAAGGCGCTTCTTCCCTTGAAAAAACTTTTTACCTCGTCCATTTTGGAGATTGGGTAAGCTGGTATCTTTCTGAGATCAGGAATATTGATGCTACAGAAGTGAATGTGATTGATTTTTTGAAGGGGGAGCTTGCGAAGGTTTAAGCTTCGGTTTTAAAAATTGATTAGGCAGATTATTTCTTTATTGTGAGATTTGATTTCTGGAGAAAAGGAAATAGATCAAAAATTTAAAAAGCTTTTCCGAAACTAATACCTGCCCAGGGATAAATTCGAAACTCTTTTTCCCTTGTGTAGTAATCGGAATAAATTTTTTCAACCCAGTAAATTGGAGTGATCCCAACTCTGAATAAAAAGTTTTTTGCACTGATGGAACGGTAACCTAACCGGGCTAATCCAAATATTCCAAAACGATCCTTGATATTGTCCGAGAAGCCGAAGTCTATGCCTGCGCCAATTTCAAAAAATTTATTTTTCTTTCCAAAGAGAATATCTGCTTCTAAAGGAAGTACCAAACTATTCCAGCCGTTACCAAAAATTTCAGGATAAACACTAAAACCCAGGCGGGTGGTTATCTTGTATTTTAATTCACTTGCAATGACACGCTCATAATTGATTGAATAAAAACCAGCATTGCCGAATGCTTCAAAATAACACGCATTTTTTTTAAATAAATTTTCCCTGCGCTCTTGTGCATGTACTATACATAAACAAGCCATAAAAACTAAAACAAGAAAATATTTTACACGCATTTATCGGATTAAGGTTCGGGCAATTAAAAAAACTTAAAAAGAAAATTTTTATTGCCCCAGCATTTTCTTTTTCAAATCCGCTTTCACATCCACCACAATTTCGGTTGCTATTTTTTGAGTGACTATTTTAGGAATCCGGATGTTGTGATCTTCAAGGAGGACTTTGAATTTTGATTCTAAATGAATTATGCCGTTGTTGACGATGACGGTTGATCTTATGGTGCGGTCTTTTTCAACCCCGTGTATGCTCAGCTTTCCTTTGGCATTTAAAGCATAAGTTCCGTCTTTTGAAAAATCGAATTCATCTGTAATAGTTCCGTTAAAGACCGCTTCGGGATATTTTTCGCTTTCCAGGTATTTTTCATTGAAGTGATCCCGCTGCAATGAGCTGTTGAACCCTTCAAATGTCTGGTATACGACCCTGAACGAAAACGTTTTTTTTGCTTCATCAATCAGCCCCTTCATTTTACCGGATGATGCTTTTATGATTTCAAGAGGAGCGTCAGAAATAAAAGTAATGTTGCCGCTGCTTGTAAAAAAATAACCACCTGGAGCAATTGCTGAAGCAACCTGTGCAAAAATTAAAAACAATAAAAGAATGAGTTTTTGCATTCTCATGTTTTTATATACATAAAATAAAATGAAAAGTTTCAAATTTTCTGTTAAAAATCCGGTTTTTTTTAACAGGTTATCCGGGGTCCCGCTGATTACAAAGTATTCAGCCGTATCTCAGTTTACTTTTTTTTCGTTTCAATTGTTTTTAATATGGACTTTTCCCCTGCGTTTTGTTCCTCTGCGCCTTTGCGTCTCTGCGTTCATTTTTTTAAACGCAGAGACGCAAAGGCGCAGAGTTAAAAACAGGTTCCCAATAAAAATGAGATACTACCGGTTATACAGATAGGACTTCCTGTTTTTTTTAATTAATGTAACTTTGTAGTATGCCAAAAGTAATTTTTAAAGATTTGGGGCTGACAGATTATAAGACAGCATGGGATTACCAGGAATCGCTGCTGAATGAAATTGTCCGGCAGAAAGTTGATCTGAGATCCACCCCTGACTCCGGGCTCCTGACCCCCAACTACCTTCTTTTCTGTGAGCATCCGCACGTTTACACACTTGGCAAAAGCGGTTCTGAAGATCATTTGCTGATTAATGAAAACATGCTCGATGAAAACCATGCATCGTTTTATAAAATAAATCGCGGAGGCGACATCACTTATCATGGTCCGGGGCAAATAGTAGGTTACCCGATTTTAAATCTTGATTATTTTTTTAACGACATTCATAAATATCTCCGGTATCTTGAAGAAGTAATTATCAGGACGCTTGCAGAGTACCATATTACTGCCTCCCGGATTGATAAGCTAACCGGGGTGTGGTTAGACGCTGACGATAAACAACGGGCGCGAAAAATCTGCGCATTGGGTGTTCGCTGCAGCCGGTGGGTAACTATGCATGGGTTTGCCTTCAATGTAAATACAGACCTGGATTATTTTAATAACATCATTCCATGCGGAATTTCAGATAAAGCCGTGACGTCCATTCAGCAGGAATTAGGAAGAGAAATGGATATGATCGAAGTAAAAGAAAAACTAAAAAAACATTTTGCAACTGTTTTCAATTGTGAACTGATTGAAGAAAAAGTTTTAATGACTTCCTGAAAACAACCGCATAAATTTTTTTGATAAATGAAACTTTTAAAAAAAGCCGGTAAGTGGTTTCTGATCTTTTTGGTTTTGCTGAATATGGTTTTACTTGTTTCAGGGAAGTTCTATTACTGGAAAGCTATTATTTATAATTATGTGAATATTGATGACCTTGATTTATTTCCATCAAGAGTTGTGAAAGCATCCGTAGCTGAAGATTGGAAACTTTCAGCTGATTACAATAAAAAAAATATATCGGACAGTTTACTAAAGGAACTTGAGAATTTTCACAGTGTCGCTTTTCTTGTAGTGAAAAATGATTCTATTTCTTATGAAAGATATTGGGATGGATACAGTGATTCTTCTCTTTCAAATTCTTTTTCTATGACAAAAAGCATTGTCAGCATTTTGATCGGGATTGCCCTTGACGAAGGTAAAATAAAAAGTATGGATGAACCTGCCGGAAACTATATTGCTAAATATAAAAAAGAAGGAAATGCGAATCTTACTATCAGGCATTTGCTAACGATGAGTTCGGGGTTGAATTGGGATGAAAATTATTCAAGCCTGACATCACAAACCACTGAAGCTTATTATGGCAAAAGGCTAAATAAGCAAATGTTAAAATTAAAAGTAGTGAATGAACCGGGGAAGGTTTTTGATTACATGAGTTGCAATACGCAGTTGCTTGGAATGATTTTGAAAAAAGCCACCGGGAAAAGCATGGCTGAATATGCTTCTGAAAAACTATGGATTCCGATTCATGCAAATCATGATGCACAATGGAGCCTCGCTCATAACAACGGAACTGAAAAAGCATATTGTTGTTTTTACAGCAATGCCCGTGATTTTGCCCGCATCGGAAAACTTTATCTTGACAGCGGAAGATGGAATCCCAATGGATCGGGACAGGTGGCTAAACAAATTGTTTCTGAAAAATATGTACTGGAATCTATAGCGCCTGTACCTATATCAGATAAAGGTGCCCCGAATAAAACCTATGGGTATCATTGGTGGTTAGATGATATAGAAGGACAGAAAATATTTTATGCTCGCGGAATTTTAGGTCAGTATATTATTGTGATTCCTGACAAAAAAATAATCATTGTCCGCCTGGGAAAAGAAAGAGATAAAACACCGGATGGAAAACTATGGGATGTTCCGGTTTATGTAAATGAAGTTTTAAAAATGTATTCGTAACTCATTCGTAAATTCGTATAGATTCGTTATTCGTTGATGCTAAAAGATATTCCTGAAAATAAGGTTGAAGATATAGCAATGGCAATTGTTCCGGAATTTTCACCGGAGGGTGATAAAGTCTGGAATGTATATCTCATCAATTTGAAAGATGAAACGATTGAAGGAGTTCTTGTCACATCAAAAGGATACGGTTTTCTTAAAGGAGAAAAAGTAAAGACATCTACATTACGGCATTTTCTCGATACAGTTCCTTCGCACGATTTTGCTAAAGTGGAGCCCATTATGGAAAATGTTTTCGGGTTGAATAATGAATACTGGGTAAGCTTTTACGTGAATAAAGTGATGTTCGATAAAAAGTATCTTTTTCTTCCTGAAACAATACGGGAAGAATTTTTTACGTTTATCCCGGTGATTGAAAAAAAAGGGGTGATGATAAAGTAAGTAACGGGTATTAAATACTAAGTACCTGGCATTCTTTGGAGGAAACCACATCCTGATGTGATTTTTTTCTCCCGGTTGTTTTTTCGGGATTAATCATCTACTTTAGCCTGCTAATCTCAAATTAATCCAATTATGAAATCATTTAAAGAATCAGTGGCGGCATTTATTTGCCTTATTATTTTTTCTGTCAGCAATGTTTTTGCACAGAATAACAAATCGCTTCCTGCCCCTCAGAAAGTAACAAGCGTTGAAGGAATCACTGAATACAAGCTTGCCAACGGGCTGCATGTATTGATTTTTCCTGATCCCTCAAAATCAACGATGACAGTAAACATGACTTACCTGGTGGGTTCGCGCGTGGAGGGATATGGCGAAACAGGCATGGCGCATTTGCTTGAACACATGGTGTTTAAAGGTTCCACAAAACATCCGAACATCCCGCAGGAATTAACGGCTCACGGTGCACGCCCTAACGGCAGCACCTGGTATGACCGCACTAACTATTTTGAAACATTTTCCGCTTCGGAAGAAAACCTGAAATGGGCGCTCGATCTTGAAAGCGACCGGATGATTAATTCGTTCATCGCTAAAAAAGATCTTGAAACAGAATTTTCAGTGGTGCGAAATGAATTTGAAATGGGTGAAAATTATCCTCCCGGAGTGCTTGAAGAACGCATCATGTCAACAGCCTATTTGTGGCACAATTACGGAAAATCAACTATAGGTTCTAAAGAAGATATTGAGCGTGTACCTATCGAAAACCTGAAGGCATTTTATCAAAAATATTATCAGCCTGATTACGCGGTGCTCACTGTCGCAGGAAAAATAGATGAAGCCAAAACCATTGCACTTGTCAATGAATATTTCGGAGTGATCCCCAAGCCGGCACGGACACTTCCTTTAGAATATACTACAGAGCCGGTGCAGGATGGCGAACGTTTTGTTGAACTAAGACGTGTGGGCGATGTGCAGGTGGTAACTTGCGGATATCATATTCCCAATGGTTCGCATCCTGACTATGCCTCCGTTGAAATTTTAACAGAGGTTCTTACTAACGAACCTTCGGGACGCTTGTATAAAGCATTAGTGGAAACTAAAAAAGCGAGCAACGCCTATGGTTACTCCTTTGCATTGAAAGATCCCGGCTATGCAATTTTTACTGCGCAGGTATTAAAAGAAAGGTCATTAGACAGCGCCCGCAAAACCATGACCGATGTATTTGAGAATTTGAAAAGCACCCCTGTTACAAAAGAAGAAATGGACCGTGCAAAAAATACATTGCTCAAAAATTTTGAACTGTTATACAATAACAGCGACCGCGTGGGACTGGAGTTAAGCGAATATATTGCACAGGGCGACTGGAAACTATGGTTCATCTATCGCGATAATTTAGAGAAGGCGACTATTGAAGATGTGAACCGTGTGGCAAAAGCTTATTTCAAATCCTCCAACCGGACGGTGGGCACTTTCATTCCCGATGCATCACCTGACCGTGCGCAAATGCCACCTGTGCCCGAAGTGCAAAAATTAATAAAAGATTATAAGGGAAAACAAAAACTTTCTGATGCGGAAGCGTTTGATCCTTCACCGGCAAATATTGATACGCGAACTAAAACAGAAGAAATTGGCGGAGGGGCAAGATACTCCCTGATCAAAAAAACTACACGCGGCAATGCGGTGCGGTTCACGCTGACCCTTCGCATAGGCAACCAGCCCGTAATGCAGAATAAAGGAACTACCGCTCAACTCACCGCAAGCATGCTGCGCAGGGGAAGTAAAAACAAAACATACCAGCAGATCAATGATGAGTTCGACCGGCTCAAGGCTAATGTGACCATTTTCGGCAGCGGGCAAATAGTGAATGTTTCTATACAAACTATTAAAGAAAATTTAATTCCTGTGCTTAACGTGCTCACGGAAGTGTTGAGGACTCCTGTTTTTTCCAAACAGGAATTTGAAAAGCTTCGTGAAGAGCAGCTTGCAGATATCGAACAGCAAAAGAGCGAGCCCACATCCGTTGCCAGTAATTTATTTGAACGCGCTTTGAACCCTTATCCAAAAGACGATTTCCGGTACACGAAAACATTTGACGAACAGGTGGTTGCCATCAAAGAATTAAAGGTAGAAGACCTGAAATCTTTTTACGATCGTTACTATACAAGCACCCATGCAACTGTGGCAATAGTAGGAGATTTTGATGAGGAACCGCTTCGCATTGCTTTACATTCCATGCTCGACAAATGGGTGGCGCCTGTGCTTTATGACCGCGCAAAAAATCCTCACTTCGAGGTGCCATCCACTAACTCAAAAGTAAATACCCCTGACAAAGCGAATGCTATGCTGCTGTGCGGCTTCAACGTGGAATTGCGTGACGATGATCCCGATTATCCTGCATTGATCATGGGCGACTATATGTTTGGCGGAGGATTTCTCAACTCGAGGCTTGCCACACGCATCAGGCAAAAAGAAGGGATCAGCTATGGAGTAGGTTCATTCCTGCAGGCTGACCCCTTTGATAAATCAGGAAGCTTTGGAACGTATGCTATATATAATCCTGACAACTCTGATAAGCTGGTTGCAGCATATAAAGATGAAGTGGATAAAATGCTGAAAGACGGGTTTACTGCCGATGAGCTGAAAGATGCAATAACCGGTTACCTGCAGGGACAAAATGTAACCCGTGCCCAGGACCGTTCATTAGCAGATAAACTATCACGAAATCTTTTTCTTAACCGCACCATGAAATGGGATGCCGATCTTGAATCAAAAATAGGTGCGCTCACCGTTGACCAGGTAAATGGCGCTATGCGCAAATGGGTGAAGCCTGAAAAAATTACTTATATACAGGCGGGAGATTTTGAGAAGAAGAAAGCGCAGTAGGAAAGAATTTTAATACCGATACTATCGGGATGGAATTTAGGATTTGGGATTTTAAAACCTATTCTTTAAAAAACTTTTTTCTGTCGGGATAGTTATTGGGATTCCCATCGTTTATTTCTATAACATAAATTCCTGTTTGGAAACCGGATGTTGGAATTTGAATGTTGGAATTTGAAAATTGATTCCGGTAAACTTCCTTTCCTAAAATATCTGTGATTATTATTTCTGCTTTTTCTCCTGATAACCCCGATAAATACGGGGCAGGCGAGTAGCTAATAACAAACAACTCATCTTTTACGGGGTTGGGATAAATTAAATATTCCGAATTTCCAAAATTGGAAATATTTTCCATCCCTGTGCAGGGAGTGAGTGAAACATCATCAATATAGTAGTAAGCCTGGTTTAAAGATCCGAAACCATTAGGCACGAGGGTAGTATTTAAATCGTTTTTATAGTTTCCGATCAGCAGGTAGTTTTCTCCTCCTGTTGCCTGGTAGTTGCCTGAAACCAATATCCAGTTTGCGGTGTCGGAGATAATGCCATTTGTATTATTGATTTGCGGTGTAAACGGCAAATTAGTATAATAGGGAAGGTTAGCTATCAGTGTATCAGAAAAATAAACTGCGATGTCATCGGTGGAATAGCCACCATTTTCGCCCATGCTTACATACATTTCAAAACGATAACACTCGTTTTGCTGAAGCGGTGATGTTAATTGAACTTCCGCATATTCCCGGTAGTCGGGCGTAATAGAAGGAGGATAATAATGAATGAGCCCGGCATAACCTCCCCCGCTATGTGGCAGCTGGCTTCCAAAAAAATTATTAGGAACTCCTGCAAGCCCTGTTCCACAGAGATGGAAATAATCAGGGGTTGAATTAGTGGCAGGATTTATCCAGGACACTGCTAATGTCAGCTCGTTGATGGATGTTGGGCAGCTTATTAATTGCTCAAAATCTCCATTAGGAACCAGGTTTTGCCCTTTTACATTATAGCTTAAAAAGAATAATGCAAAAAGAAATATTTGTGTAAACAGGTTTGACGATTTCATAAGTATGAGTTGATTATAGCGACCACTCAAACTTAGGTAAAAAAATTTAATGTTCAAAACCGATAAGTAATTGGGAGAATAAGAAAGGAACCTGCGGAATTTTTAATTTTAATTCTCAGTTGTTGCGGAATATTCAAAAGTAAGTTGTTGAAAATCTTATTTTTGCTTAGCTATGGGCAATCGAACAAAAAAAGCATTTATTATAGGAATACTTTTTATACTTTTTGCGTCTGGTTATAAGCCCATACTATTATTAACTTTTGGAGAAGAAACTGATGGGTTAGTCATAGATATTATAAAATCACGCAGCAGTAAAAGAGGATTTTCAAGTTCTGTCCGTTATCCGATTGTTTTGTTTAATTTAAAAAACCATCAGAAGATAATTTTTGAAGGCGGTATTGATGTTGACAGAAAAATACATGTCGGGCAAAATAAAAAAATATTATTCTTACCGGTTTATCCCCAGTTAGCCGAAATTAACAGCTTTCATTGTTTGTTTGATGGTTTTTTAATTAAAGTAATAATTTCACTTTTGGTTTGGGTAGCTTTTATGACCAGCTTCAATGATCTATTTGATAAAAAACCGGTGCCCCCTTTGGCTTCTGCAAATCCCAATGCATCCGGAGCAGATTTAACGAAACCTAATGAACTTGATTAAAACTTTATGAATTTTTTTTCAACTTGGCGAAAATGCTTATCTATTAATCTTTATTTTTGATGCACACATGTACAAAAACACCTGCCTATTATATAACGGAGTAAACGAGGTTTATCAGAAACTGCTTACATTTTGCTCTGATAAAGGATTTAAAGTAAAAGAGAGTAACGAAAAATTTTATTTTTTAAGCGCTAAAAAAAGTTCTCTCTTCTTTTGGAAAACGTTGCGTTTAGATCTGGAAATTCTTACTGTAGAAAAAGAAAAAGTACAGGTAAAATGTTCGATTTTTAAACTGGGCAGAAGACAACCGAGATTAGAAAACGAATATATTGTTGCCATTGAAAATTTATTTTAACCGTGAAACCCATCTCCAATTAAACATTTTTTTGTTTTCATCATTTGAAATTTTAATCTGCGCATCGCACAAGCAGTCTCCCAAAAAAAACAGCGCAAAGTCATGCCTTGCGCTGTATGAGGATTGAAACGAAAACTTTAATTCTTAGCGAGCTTCAGCACCTGCATGTTTCCATCAGGGTCGCTCAATCGTAAAAAGTAGATACCTGTTGCATGATCAGAAATATCTATCATCAATTCACGATGGGCATTTACAATATTCTTTTCTATAACCGATCCGCTGACGTTCATTATTTCATAGCTGCTGATACCATTGCAGTTAGTGCACTCAATCCTGAAAACACCTTCTGAAGGATTCGGATATATATGATATAAAGATCCGGAAGGATTCAACTGTTCCGGTCCCTCATTTCTTGTCGTGGTAAGGTTAATAAAATAGTCTTCTGTTTCGCCTTTGTTGCTGCCACCGGTTACACAGGGACCCATCGTGGCTCCGCTTCTCAGCATCACCACTCTCATACTTGTAAGTCCCGTAGCTGTTCCTGCCGGAATGGACACAGTGAAATTAACATTGCCTGCAGTAGTAAATGTGGTAGGTCCTGTAACACGCTCTCCTGTTTCGGTGTAAAGTCCGTTTTTGTTCAGGTCAATATAAACGGCAAATATTTCTGTTTTTGTTCCACTTGAAAAACCTGCACTGATAATTCCTGCATTACCGGTTGAGCCAATTACAAGGCTTGCCGTTGAACCGGTATGTATATATCCGCCTGCCTCCGCTCCTGATGTCCTGGTTATTCCGCCCAGCGAGAAATTATCAATCCATTCCTGCCCGTTGTTAGCTGATGAAACACAATAAGTGGAGAAGGATGCAACCGGGCTATATGCAGTGGATCCTCCATACGTACATGTTGCGCTCACCTGGTAGTTATAGACAGTGGCGGCAGTGAGTCCTGTAATCACATAAAAATTAGCAGTGATTCCCGAGACAGTTGTCCATACTGACAATGTTGATTTTTTATATTGTAGTGTGTAAGAGACAACACCGCTTATGGCGCTCCAGGTGATTTTAGCTCCATTGGTTTTTACTTCAGTAGCTGATGGTGCAGGTACAATCGAGCATGGAGTTGTAAACTGTGTTTGAATATAGCTGCTGTTAATTACCTGGCATTCCTGCCTTACCCGAGCATCATAAATTTTTCCCTGCTGCAACCCTGTCAGGGTATGCGTAGTGGGAGCCACATAAGCCGAATGAGTCCAGGTGCCTGTAGTTGACAATTTATAATCCACATCATAGCCGAATGGAGAATTAGCTCCGCCTGAAGTCCAGTTGAGCACCGCAGAATTCCCCGTAATTGAACTTGCTGTCAAGCCGGAAGGTCCCGGGCAGGGAGTAGTAAGAGTGGAATATGCATTCACACTTTGGTTGGTTTCGCAAATGGAGCGGACTCTCCAGTCGAGTGTCATACCTGACATAAATCCGACAAAAACCAGTGAGTCGTTGGCGAGAGTTGTATCAATCATCTCCCCGCCACCCCAGCCCGCCCAGGGCCATTTAAGCTGAACACGGTAATTAATTGCACCGGGCGCTTCAGTCCAGCTCAATGTTGTAGTAAGCCCTGCTGTGTAACTAACGGTCAAGCCGGTTGGTGCTCCGCATGACGGGGCATCAGTAAGGAATGTTGAATAGGCTGCATCACTGGTGTCGAAGCTGCAATCGGTTTCAACTTTCCAGTCATACAATGTATTATTGAGCAGCCCGGATAAAGTATGTGTAAGTCCTGAAACCCACCCTGCATCAATCCATACGAAATCTGATGCAGGTTTATATTGGACATGAAAACTTACTGCATAGTTAGGCGGGCTCCATTCGAGATATACAGTGGTGCCTGCAACAGAAACTGCAAGGTCTGCAGGCGGGTTGCACTCAGGAGATCCTGTTGTAAATTGTGCCTGGCTGAAACTTCCCGAACAACTGCTTTTCACTCGCCAGTCGTATAAAGTAGTTGCTGTCAACCCGGTAATAGTTTTGCTGTTGGACGCAGTGGATCCGGCAGGTAACCATGTAGATGATGCGGCAGCTTTATAGTCAACTATATAATAGACTGCACCTGGAATTGCATCCCAGGTGACATCTGCTGTTGTTTCTGTAAAGCCTGATGAGGAAAGATTAGTAACAGAACCACATGTAGGTGCATATAACCCGACTGCAGACCATGCGTTAGCTGTCTGAGTTGCTTCGGGAGATGGCGAACCAAAAATATCTTCGGCTGCCTGGATACCAAATGTCCGTGCATCTGAATAAGTGGATGTTGAAACGAGGTAAAAAGTATTCAGCTTATACGCAATCCTTGCAGCGCTATTCATGCCTATTCCCGTAACATTATAAGCAACGCCATGATCGTCTGTCCCGCTTCCGCCAGTTGCCAGAAGGTAGAACCAGTGGTTCAGGACTCCGCTGTTAGTATGAACACCGCCATTATCACTTGGACCCGCGTACCAGTTAGTTCCCACATACGTGTCAGGGTCTGAATATGCATTGGGATCGCTCATGCTGCGGATGGTAAAAAAATCTGCGCCAATAAGCCAGTCATAATTACCCGGACGTGCATACGCTTCAATGGCAGTTCCGAAAATATCACTGAACCCTTCATTCATCGCGCCACTTTCATAGGCATAGACCAGGTTCGATGTATATGAAGTTAAGCCATGAGTTATTTCATGTCCGCAAACATCTAATGAGGTAAGCGGTTTGAAGTTATCCGTTGCATTGCCATCGCCATACGTCATCCTGGTGCCATCCCAAAAAGCATTAAAATAATTCGTACTGTAATGCACATAGCTGTTGAGGGGGAAGCCAAGCCCGTCAATGCTGTTCCGGTTATGAGTGATCAAATAATAGTCGTACGTCATTTCTGTTCCCCAATGAGCATCGGTGGCGTATTCGTCTTTTTGTGCATTCACATTGTTCCAGGTATTATCAGCATCAGTAAAATCAACAGCAGTACCATAGTTTGTCCCCTGCAGTAAATTATAAGTGTTGATGACTCCATTACCTGTTCCCCGTGCCGTTTCGCGCAGGCGATAGTTAGTTCCGGTATAATCGGTCCTGATATTCTGCGTACCGCTATATACAGTTATTGCAGTACCATTCGCATTAGTTTCATGAAGGAGTTCGCGCTCGCCAAGTATTTTTCCGTTTAGTGCATCTACAAAAACATATTTCCTGCTTAACGGTTCCTGTGCATATATATCAAATTTATATGCCAGTCGTAATGCAGCCGGATTCACTTCACCCTCTCCGCTATAATAAACCAAAGTTGCTTTGGGATAAAATGTAGCTGATGAATTGCCTTGTTCTCTTTTGAGAAATTCCTCTTCCTCTTCTATCTCCCACTTATATTGTTTTGCATTCACACGTTCTAATGCTTTCTTTAAGGCGTCCCTGGATTTCAGAGTTGCTTTTGCTGCAAGGTTTGCCGGAAAGGATCTTACCAGCTTACCATTCTGGCTGATTATTTTTCCTTCGCGGGAATGAACCACCCACATAGCATGTTCAACAGGAATGCTTTTAAATTCCTGCTGGTAGCGATAGTGGCTGATGCCCTGTTCATCCTTGTCCTCTCTCTGAAGCTTTACATCTTTTGTCGTAAAATTTTGCCCGGTTACATCTGCCACTTCAATCCGGTGGCGATTAAAAACAGGCTGGTTCTCTTTGTACTTAATAAAAGACGGATACATTCCTTCTTTGCCGGGTAAAATTTCCTGTGCCATTACGGCTGAATTCATCAGCAGGCACATGGCTGCTAATAGTTTTGTAATTTGAGTTTTCATACGCTAATAATTTTAAATGATTTTGATTAGTGAAAGGGAATTAAAGCCAAACTTATTTTAGAAAAACCGTTTAGAAAAGTAACTTTTGGAAAGTGTGTAGAATTTTTCGGTAAACGTGCACTAATACCTTTACTTAAAAATGCGCGTTAAAAAATCTACTTTTTTGCGTGAGGAAACTTCAATCCGTTTTCCGTTTGACATAAATACTTCCCCACCCCTTCCTTTCACATATTTAGTAATTTGATTCATGTTAATAAGAAAAGAATTATGAACCCGCAAAAAACCGAATGGCTCGAGCAGCTCTTCGTAATCAACAAGGTGCCGGGTAATCACATATTGTTGTTTGTTTATCGTATTAATAATAGTAAAATTGTTTGAAGATTCGCAATAAATGATATCCGAAATTTTTACCATGGTCAACCCTTCGGCTGTGGGTATTCCGATAAGTTGTGAAGTTTTTTCTGAATTCAGGTTATGCACAAGCAATTTCCAGTTTTTATCGAAATTATTGCTTTGAATTTTATTAATCGCCTTATCCACCGCTTTTACGAGTTCTTCCTTCGTAACAGGTTTTAAAATAAAATCCACTGCACTCACTTTTATTGCCTGCAAAGCGTACGATTCATAAGCGGTGACAAAAATTATTTCAAAATGTTTTTTTTCCGAAAAATAATTTATCAGCTCAAAACCATTTTCGCGGGGCATTTCCACATCGAGGAATACCAGCTGCGGCTTATGCTTCTCCACAGCTTCTCTCGCATCGTGTATGGTGGTGCATGTGGCTGCTATTTCTATATCCCTGCAATGTTCATTGATGAGCGTTTCTAAAACGTTAATGCTTTTAAGCTCATCGTCAACAATTAAAGCGCGTATCATGGTTTTGGTTTTTAAACAGGGATAAGTATTTTAGCAATAGTTCCTCTTTCGTGAGGACTATGAATTGATTTATCTGTGACTTCAACTCCAATGTTGAATCCATAAATTTTATTTAATGAATCAATCCTTTCCATAATGATTTTGCTGCTGTTTATATGCCCGCTCTGAGCGTCTTCTTTTTTGTTTTCGAGAGATTTAGTAATGCCAATTCCATTATCATTTACATAGCAGGCAAGGTTATTCCCTTCTGACTTAAAACTAATTCCGACAAACCCGGTTTCCGATTCAAGAAACCTGATTCCGTGGTTGATTGCATTTTCAACAAATGGCTGAATAATGAGTGACGGAACTTCTATTGACCGGGTGTCTATCTGCGGTTCAACAGTTATTTCGTAATTAAATTTATTTTCAAACCTGAGCTTTTCCATTTCAATATAGTTCTGCAGGAACCCGATTTCTTCGCTGAGCGGTATGGAATTTTTTTTGGAGAAGTTCAACGTTTTTCTCAGGAGCATGGAAAAATTTGCCAGGTACTTTGATGAATTATCCGCGTCCCTGTTCAGTATAAAATGCTGAATGGAATTCAAGCTGTTAAAAATAAAATGCGGTTTCATCTGCTCCCGTATGGCGACTAACTCCAGCGAATATATTTTTTTGTTCAGGTCGTTTATTTCTTTTTCTCTTTTTTTTACTGATGCAATCCGGTGGCGAAAAAACAGGAAAGTAAAAGTAACTAATAGTAAAACCGAAACCAACCTGAACCATCCGGTCTGGTAAAATTCGGGTATTATTTCAAATGAAAAAATGGCTTCCCTGCTCCAGTTCATTCCGTCATTCGCTGACCTGACCCTGAATTCATAATTGCCGGGAATTAATTTACCATATTCGATCCGGTTCTGGTAAGTATATTTCCAGTCATCATCTATACCCTGCATCATATACTGGTAATGCGTGCTGCCTTCGCGAAGGTTGATCCCCGTGAAATAAAAAACAATATTATTATTGAAGTATTTAATTTTAACAGAACTATCGGGGATAACGGGGACATTCTTATTATAAACTTTGGTGATGTATGTGCGTGGCGGCTGGAAATTGCCTGAATTGTCGGAAGGAAGAATAGTAAGCCCTTTTGATGTGGCAACGAAAATCGAATCGTTAGTTATAACAATGTCGTTTACCTGGTTCGATGCAAGACCGTGAAACTCCGTATAATTATTAATTTCAAATTTTCTGTGAGAGGAGTCGAATGCTATTTTTGATAACCCGTCATTGGTAATCACCCAGGTTGTATTTTTATAGTTTACTATTTTTTTGCAAAGGTTGCTTGCAAGACCGTTAGATTTATTAAATGAAAATAAACGCTGGGAATCCTTCAGGCAAAAAACTCCTTCACTGGCGGTGGCAATCCAGATATTGCCTGAATAATCATTAGTAATATAATTTACGCGTTCATTAATAAAAGTTTTTTCCGTAATCCACTTTCCGTTTCTCTTTTTGGCAATATAATATCCGTCAAGGCTTCCCATGTGGCAGGTTACAGAATCACCGGCAAGAATGGAAATGGTTCTTTTATTAAAGATAGTATCTATAACAGAATTTTGCCGCAGGTTAAAAGAATAAGCCGCATTATAGGTTCCGAAGAAAATTTCATCCGTGCTGAAAACATGAATGCATTTGACCGCCCTTAAACCGGAAATAGTGCTCAGTTCATTCCGTTCGTTCAGGTTGAATATCCCGACATCGGTCCCTACTATAACGTTTGTATTGTTGCTGGTCATGCATGTGACCAGGTTGCGCGTTGAATTTATAAAGGGCACCTGGCAATTTTTTATAATCCCGTTTTGCCATATATCAATTTCTCCTGCAATATAGCCGAGATAAATGCGACTATTATTTACCGCTATCGAATTGATATTACTATTGACTAAACCGTTCGATTCATTAATTAATACTGCGTGCCTGTTTGAAAATTTAAAAATTCCCGCATCTAAAGTAGCCACCCAGATGTTTCCCTCTTTATCTCCTGTAACCGAGCCTACACATTTGCCTTTCAAAAACACAGCCGGTTCGCCGTTCAGGTTGTGATAATCTTCATACAGGTAAACGCCATTGCCGAGCGTGCCAATCCATAGTTTACCATCATTAGCGATGATGGGTGCGCTGAGGCTACAATTGGTTTTTTCTTTCCGGATTACTCTGAATCCCTTCCCTTCCTGCCTGATTATTTTAAAATTTAATCCGCTTGTTTTAAGAATAATGTTATGAAAGGAAGTGTAATAATCTCCATAATTAAATAGTTCTTCGAAATTTCCCTGCGGGTGAAATGAACCATCCCTGTATGTAAATAGTCCCTTGAAGCTGAAATAATAAACCTGCCCTGCCTGGTCAAAATAAACAAAACCCTGGCCTATTGTGTAAGGAACGGAATCAATAAGCGACAAGTTTTTATTTACTATGATGGGAGAAGGTCCGATGATCCATGTTCTTTCCTGGCCGTCTTTAAAAACCTGGTGAACCTGGTTGCCTTTAAATTCATTCCTGCTGTTTGAAGGGTAAAATTTTTTGAAAACCTTTCCATTGAAAAAACCAAGCGAAGCATTGTTGCAGACAAACCATATTTCATCCGTATCCACAGGAAAAATATTCAATATTTCATTATCAGGTAAACCATCCTGCCGGGTAAAATGTTCAAAATTTTTTCCGTCAAACCGGTTCAACCCGGAGGCTGTCCCGATCCAGATGAAGCCTGAAAAATCCTGCTTTATGCAATATGCAGTGGAGTTAGCCAGTCCGTCCTGCACAGAATAATTCCGGATAGTATAATTTCCTGCAACAGCATTGTGTGCTGAAAAAGAAATGAGAAATAATAGAATAAAGAGCCGGTTCATTTTTCAAAGCTACAAAGTAATTGGGATTGGAAAAATAAGTTTAGTTTTCGTCCCGATCGCTATCGGGACAAATTTCACACAATAAGCAAGGGATATTGAAATTTGGAGTTTTTTACACAATCACCTGATTTCTTTTTTAATTTTGACAAAAAAATAACATGCCTGTCATTTCAATGTTTTATGGAGTTATTGTAATGATGTATTTTTTTGATACGGCTAAACACCATCTCCCTCACATCCACATCAAGTATGCAGAATTTTCTGCAGTAATTGCAATTGCAGACAGCGAATTGCTTGAAGGCGATATACCAAAAAATAAACTCCGGTTAGTAATGGCATGGATTGAAATACATCGTGATGAATTGATGGCAAACTGGGAGCTTGCAAAAAACGGAGAACCGCTTTTCAAAATAGAACCGCTAAAATAAAACCGTCAATGAGAAAAGTAACTACTGTAATACCTCAAAAAGACTATTTGCTTCAAATTGTTTTTGATGATAATGTCACAAAGTTTTTTGATGTCAAACCTTATCTCGACAAAGGAATTTTTAAAGAGCTTAAGGATATTGCTTATTTTGAAAAAGTATCTGTAAAATTTGACAGCATAGCCTGGCCCAATGAACAGGATTTTAGCCCCGACACTCTTTATATTTTAGGTAAAGAACATTTCTGAATTTAAAATGTTCAAATTAAAAATTCAAATATAATTTTTGAATATTGAAATTGGGATTGGGAACCTCGGACTTAGAATTTTTTACAACTTCGCAGGCGCGAGGCTCAGCCCTTAAGTGTTCGAAACATGAATTGAGTATGAGTTTTTCTCTGTGGAACTCCGAAAACTCTGTGTTCTCTGTGTTAAAAATTTTCAACACAGAGATACAGAGTAAAAAGAGTTTCACAGAGAAAAGTAGTTGCTTAATTCATATTTTGAATACTTATGGCGTCACGCTTGCGCTTACAAAAGTGGTAGTGCTGGCCCAAACCTCCTTCAGAGGAATTTCGGATTTGTCCGAATGAATTCTTACGAAGGAATTTTAAAACTATTCTTTCAAAAACTTTTTTCTGAAAATATTTTTTCCATTATGGATTTCTATAAAATAAATTCCCGGAAGGTAGTTGGAAGTTGGAAGTTGGAAGTTTCCCGTTTGAATCGGGACAGGTGAGGTTGAAAACTGATTCCGGTAAATTTCTTTTCCTAAAATATCTGAAATTATTATTTCTGTTTTTCCAGGATAACTATTAATGTATAACTCATATTTTACGGGATTAGGATAAATTTTTATTTCTTCCTGATGGTTTTCAGGGATGCCGGTGCAGGGGGCAACTATTAATGAAACATCATCAATATAAACATAAGCAATATCCCAGGTACCGGTAACTCCAACTGTACCGGTATTGAGGTCATTGTTAAAATTTCCGATTATTAAATAATTTTCACCGCCTTGCGCCATGTAATTGCCGCTTACTAAAACCCAATTGGAATCGTCAAAAATATTTCCGGTAACATTATTTATTTGTGGAGTGTATGGTAAGGGATAATAATTGTTAACTCCTGTAATTGCCGTGTTAGAAAAATAAATTCCTATGTTATCGGTAGTATAATTACATGCATCTGCAAGGTTAACATACATTTCAAAATCATAGCAGGTTTCGGAAATAAGAGGCGATGTTAATTGCACTTCAATATACTCACGCGAATTTGGAGGTGAATTGTTTATCCATAAATAAATACCGCTGTAAGCTACCCCGCTATGTGCCGGTTGATTCCCTCCCCAATTGCCCGGTACGCTTACGGTGCCTGATGTAGCGCATTGGTTATAATAATCAGGAGTTCCTGAAACAAAAGCAATATTTGTAGCAGGATTTATCCAGGACACAGCTAAACTAAGCTGGCTATCTCCTGTAGGACACCCTATATATTGCTCAAAATCCCCGTTCGGAACCAGGTTTTGCCCTTTTATATTATAGGGCAAAAAAAATAGGGTAAAAAGAAAAAAATAAATTTTTATAAGCGGCCTGGAAGTTTCCATAAGCGAGAGTTGGCGTTAGAAACAACTCAAACTTAAACAATAAAAATTAAATTTCAAAGTTACAGGTCAACCCTAAACTCTAAACCTTTTACCTGCATCGTCTTTACACCTCACGCGTACAGAGTTTACATGGGTAGTGGGGGAGAGAGCGAAGTAAAAAGCTTTTTGAAAAGTTCTTTAATTTTCCTATCTTTGGTGGAACTGCACAACTTTTTCAGATGAAAAGTTCTGATATTAAAATGTGACAGGGTATTTTAATCCTTCACATACACTTTATTGTTAACACACAAATTACCATGAAAACTTCAACAAAAAACATTCTGGCCACAGTTATCCTTGAAACTGTTATTTCTTTCGCTGTTAATGCACAGACGAATGTGAGCGGAGGCATTTTTACAAATACCACATGGACATTATCAAACAGTCCTTACATTGTTGTTGATACTGTGGTAGTTTTTCCGGGAGTTACTCTTACTGTCGAGCCGGGAGTAACCGTAAAGTTTGATGATGATATGTATATTGAGTTCAGACAGTCAACTCTTATTGCAATCGGAACCGTAACCGATTCAATAACTTTTACAAGCAATTCCCTGTCACCAATACCCGGCATCTGGGGACATAATACTTTAAGTCATGGCGGTATATGGCTAAACGGCAACACGATGACATCCGCTTTTAATTTTTGCAATATACGTTATGCAACAAGCGGCATAGGAGGAAACACAGGCTATCTTCCCTATATAAAAAATTCCACCTTTACAAATAACGAAAATGGTATATATGATGTTTCGAATACACAGCTGGATTCCTGTATTTTTAAATTTAATACAACCGGTATAGATGACATTTCAAGTTCTGTGTTTAATTTCTGCACTATCACTGATAATAACATGGGTGCCGGATATATGTCAAATTCAGTAATGAATAATTGCATAATTGATTCGAACTACCAGGCTTTCGGAGGAGCAACAGGGCAAATAAACGGCAACAAACTTCACTATTGCAGTATCAGCCACAATCACTCTGGTTTTATTTCCGCCTCTGGAAGCAATTTGCTCGATCATTGTGTAATTAATTACAATACTAATAATGGTGTCTATATAGGCTTAGGTATAACCGGAGCAGACTCAATAATTTACTGTCATATAAAGTATAATGGAACCGGGGTGGGCAATCAATCAGGCAACGTGACTTTAATCACTAAATGTGAAATTGAGTACAATACAATAGGTATATCGCTCAATAATAGCAACCAGGCAAATATATATTGCAATAAAATTTGCAACAACATTTCTTATGGATTGCAAATGAATACTTCATCCAATTTTAACGCTGCGAATAATTATTGGTGCACAACCGATTCCACGCAAATTGCAGCTGCAATTTATGATGCTTATGATAACGTAAGCAGTGGGTTTGTAAATTTTATGCCGGTTGATTCGTTACAATGTTATATCACAACATCCATAAATGAAATTGAAAACCAGGAATTGAATTTTACTATTTTTCCCAACCCTGCTTTTGACTATTTAACTTTATTTATTCCCGGTAATGTTTCAAAGGCTGAATTAACTATTTTTAATGCGTTCGGTGCAGTGGAATACTCATCAACGATTATACAACCGAAAACAAATATTGATGTTTCCACCTTACCAGCCGGTATTTATATCGTTGAAATTGCGGCAGGAAATACTATCACCAGACGGAAGTTTATGAGGCAGCAAAGCATCCGGTAAGAGGCAGATTAAAAGAACTTAGCGAAGCGATATCATGAGCTCCTTATTTTTTTAGCTATCATTTTTGTCGAAAACCACGATGGGTTCGTTATATTTCTTATAATTGTATGAAATAAGTTGAGTATGAAAAACACACTTACAAGCAAAGGTTATAACAGAGCCAAAACGCAAACAGTATTATTAGCCATGTTTTTTTTATATTGTTTATTATTTTGTTCCTGTAGCAGAAATAAACCCGGTACGGATAATGCTTTAACTGGCGCTGCAAATAAAGAGGAACAAACAAATATTACCGGGATGTTATACCCGTGCCATTGGTCGTATGAAGTTGAACAAAGCAATCCGGGTGAAGCAACACTTATTGCCACTGCCAAGATTGATTCCGGGTGGCATTTGTATTCTCAGCATGTTCCTGATGCCGGTCCGCCCCCAACAGAATTCGCCTTTCCTGATTTGCCCGATTACCAACTTATAGGGAACACGGAAGAAGAAAAGGCGCACAAAGAATACGACCCGTTTTTTGAAATGGAAATTCTTTACTTTAAAGAGGAGGCAGTATTCAGGCAAAAAATAAAAGTATTGAGTAAACAGGATTTCACAATTACCGGCACTATTGATTACATGGTTTGCCTTACGCAATGTGTTCCTTCCTCGGAAGAATTTTCTTTTAATGTGAAGGGAAATCCTATAGGAGAATAAGTTGCAGTAGATTGATTGAACTCCCCTTGTAGGAAAGGCTCATCTACGGGACAATCTGAGCGTCACGCCATAAATGTTCGAAACCCTGAGGTTAGATTTTCTCTGTGTAACTCTTTTTTCCTCCGTATCTCTGTGTTGATAATTTTTTAACACAGAGAACACAGATTTGTCAGGGTTTCACAGAGAAAGGTTGGTGCTTAATTTATGTTTCCGGGAGCAGAAATGCTGGTAAGAAAGGATAAGAAAGGTTTTTATTTTTCCTGTGAGAAAAATATTTCTATATCTTCGTATAAAAAAATTACATACCCACCCTTAAACTAAAAATCATGAAAAGAAAATTACTATTAATCATATCATTATTATTATGCAAATTATTAGTTGCGCAAAACGAAGGCAACATCTGGTGTTTTGGAGTTAATGCGGGATTAGATTTTAACAGCGGAAGCCCTGTAACTTTTCCGGGAGTTATCATGAACCAGCTGGAAGGCTGCGCCAGCATAGCAGATGCAGCGGGCAACCTTTTATTTTATACAGATGGCATAACGGTGCGCAACAGCAATCATGCCGCCATGACAAACGGCACTGCGCTGGCAGGTGATTATTCTTCCACGCAATCGGCTCTCATCGTTAAACAACCGGGCAGCTCGGTTCTTTACTATGTTTTTACTTCCGGGGCTAATGGGGCAGGACCCTTTTGTTATAGTATAGTGGATATGAGCCTGCAGAGCGGCTTTGGTGATGTGACAACATTAAATACACAATTGCTTACCCCGGTTGATGAAAGAGTGACTGCGGTGCGCCATGCAAATGGCAATGACATCTGGATACTCACCACGCAAAACAGCGGTGGAACAATCCAGGCCTTTTTACTCACTTCAGCGGGCGTAAGTCCAACACCAGTTACCACGGTTACAGGAATTACCCACACCGGTTCTGATTATCTCGGATGCCTGAAAGCATCGCCATTAAAAAATCAAATCGCTATGGCTTGTCATGTAAACAGTTTTGAATTGCATGATTTTGATAATAGCACAGGCATTACTTCAAATCCTGTTGTAATGATGTCATCTAATTATGCATTGGCTTACGGAGTGGAGTTTTCACCTGATGGAACAAGATTGTATGGAAGCGAATATGGTTCAGGAGACAACGTATATCAATTTGATCTTACAGCAGGATCAGCGGCAGCAATAATCAGCTCAGCCACATTAATCGGAACAGGCAGCGGACTTACTACAACCATGCAGACAGGACCTGACCAGAAAATATACGTGGCTCTTGAATTCACATCATCAGTAGCGGTAATAAATTCTCCTAATCAATTGGGGGTCGCATGCAACTTTGTGAATAATGCTGTCACCCTTACAGGCGCCACCTGCAATGCCGGTTTGCCCAATATTTTTGTGGAGTATGTTTCCCCGGTGGGAGTGGAGGAAGCGCAGTCAGGCAATGAAGGATTTACAGTTTATCCGAACCCTGCTGAAGAAGATTTAACTGTAACTTTCAAGTCTGCAAAAAAAGCTGTTGCAACCATTGAGATATTTAATACCATCGGTGAGAAAACTTTTCAGCAGGATATAGGAACAAAAGCCGGAGTAAACAGGGTTGAATTAACAAATGCTCTATTAACGGAAGGAATCTATTTTTTAAGGGTTACTACTGATGGAAAAACGTTATCAAAAAAACTAACGGTTAAGTAAAGGTGTGTTCGGGCGATAATTGAACCTGGTATGCTGGCAGATTAAAAATTCCGGCTACTAAATTTTTTTTGCTTATTTGAAAAATTTTACTTTTACTTTTTAAATTATAATTTTAAGATATGCTTGAAAATATCTCTTTGGAAAACATCCTTTTCCTCGACATAGAAACTGTTCCGCAACATTCATCTTTTGATGAGCTCAATGAAAATGCAAAAGAACTTTGGATGAAAAAAGCGGAGCATCTTAAAAAAAGTGAAATGGATAATGCCGAAACCATTTACAACCGCGCAGGCATTTATGCTGAGTTTGGAAAAATTATCTGTATATCCACCGGATATTTCAGCAAAAGCAATGAAAAGCAATTCCGGATCAAGTCATTTTGCGGGGATGATGAAAAACTTTTGTTAAAGGATTTTGCAAAACTTTTAAATGAACATTTCAACAAGCCTCAATATTTGCTTTGCGCCCACAATGGGAAAGAATTTGATTTTCCCTACCTCTCAAGACGTCTGCTGATAAACGGAATTAAAATTCCTCCCTTGCTCGACACTGCAGGGAAAAAACCATGGGAAGTTCAGCATCTCGACACGATGGAATTGTGGAAATTCGGTGACTATAAAAGTTTTACTCCTTTAAATTTACTCGCAAATGTTTTCGGAATTTCCAGCCCTAAAGATGACATTGACGGCAGCATGGTCTGGTTTGTTTACTGGAAAGAAAAAAACTTAAACCGCATCGTTACTTATTGCCAGAAAGATGTTGCTACGGTAGCCCAGATACTTTTAAGAATGAAAGGAGAGGAATTGCTTTTGCCTGAACAGATAAGCGTGGTGTAGCTATTGAATATCGAAGGAAATTCAATTTCCCGGCTCTGTTCCGGATAACCCATAAATTTTTCTGAGGCTTTTATTAGTTTCCGCTTCTTTGATTGCTTTCATATCAATCTCAATCGTTTCACTGAGCTGTTTATATTTATCTGCATGAGTTCCTTCCGTGCTGATTTTTGAAAGCTCTTCATATTTGTCTTTGCAAGTTTTGATCAGCTCGCTCATCGCCTGTATTCCTGAAAGCTTTACCCACCAGGGATTTCCTCTTTTTGCAATGTCTTCCATGTCAGGAAGACCTTTTTCAATCGTAGCGGGTCTGCAGCGGAGAAGAAATTTTCCATAGATCAGGGTCATTGCATATTTTCCTTCACCTGTTGCGCTATTAAAAGCATCTTTAACAAAATCAAAATTTTCATCGGAGCCGTGTTCCGAATAAATGTCTGCAACAATCATCTTCACTTTTTTGTTGTCTTCCGTTTCAAGGCTTTTGGCAACAGCCAATCCTTTTTCTTTATTTTTCTCCGCAAGGTTCTTCAACGCTTTTTCCATCACATCGTAAGAACGGTCGTTGACAGCGTTTTCGTAATCTCCTATAAGATCAGGATCATCAAAATTTTTATTCAGGCTGCTTAAAGCCGCTTCGCGTACAGAAGCTTTGGGATCATTTTTAGCAAGATCAATCAAAATTTTTTTTACGTCTTCTTTTTTAGCTTTGGCAAGCGTTCCGATATTTTTTATTGCAAGGTTCCTGATCCCCCAAAACTTATCATTCAACGCACTCATAATAATTTTCGCTGATTCTGATTCAGCATCATAATTTTTGCCAAGCTTCTGAATTGCTTCATAGCGATCAAGGAATAAAGGTGCGTGCATGTACTGGTAAATCCATTCACCGGTTGTATGATTATCCTTTTTGGTGCACACGAGCATTTTTTCAGCATCCACATTTACCAGGTCAGGTTTGCTTTCCGTTTTGAAAGTGAACGTATCATTTACGTGTTTAATCCATGCATTGTAACGGGTAGCCTTACCGTTAGTATAAATATCTATGGCAAATGGCAGAGAGAAAAGCGAATCTTTTTCGAAATTCTGTTTTTGCTCAATGATTACAGATTCTGTTTTGGAATTATCATCATACGAATAATTAATGTTCAAATCAGGATGCCCGTGATTAAAAAACCATTGATTAAAAAACCAATTCAAATCCTGCCCTGTAACTTCTTCAAATGCAAGGCGCAGGTTATGAATTTCCACGGGTTTAAATTTGTTTGTGGCAAGATAAAGATTAAGCGAATTAAAAAATGCATCGTCTCCTGCATATTTGCGAAGCATGTGAAGTATTCTTCCGCCTTTTTGATAGGTTATCGCATCAAAAATTTCTTCACGACTTTCATAATCATACCTGACAAGACTGGCATCATTGTTTTTTGCGTGGCTCAGGTACCGGCTCAGATCATTCATCAGCCCATAGTCAGCTTCTTCCCTGCCGTATTTATTTTCATTCCATAAATATTCTCCATAGGTAGCAAATGATTCGTTCAGTGGAATGTTAGACCATGATTCGCATGTCACCAGGTCTCCAAACCACTGGTGAAATAATTCGTGGGAAACAACGTCTTCATGCGTTTCATCAAGCAATGCACGGTCATCACGCTGCATAAATTCTCCGTGTAATGTGGCAGAAGCATTTTCCATAGCTCCTGAAACATAATCATGAACTACCACCTGTGCGTATTTTTCCCAGGCAAAATCAACTCCTAATTTTTTTGAGAAGAACTCTATCATTTCGGGGGTATTTCCGAAAATCATCTTTGCATATTTCTCATATTCAGGATCCACATAGTAACTAACTTCTTTGTTTCTCCATTTATCTTTTACAATCTTAAAATTGCTGATCGCCATCATAGTTAAATAAGGAGCTGCCGGAACTGTTTGTCTCCAGTAATCGGTCCGTGTTCCTTCCCTGCTATTAACAATTGAACTAACAAGAAGTCCGTTTGAAAGTGTTACATAGGATGTGTCCACCGTGATATAAATTTCCTGGGTCATTCTTTCATTTGGAGAATCAATAGTTGGAAACCAAACGGAGTTGGACTGTGTTTCGCCTTGTGTCCAGATTTGCCTGGGTTTGTCTTTTTCCTTTCCGTCCGGATTAATAAAATACAGTCCTTTATCAGAACTGATGGCATCGCTTCCTCCTAAGTCTTTTAACTCCTCTGGTTTTGAAATGTAGTCAACATAAATTTTATATTCTTCATCGCGCGAATATGTTTTATCTAATTTAATTTTCAGGCTGTCATTTTCATATTTATAGTCCAGGGGATTTTTATTTTCTCCCGAAAGAAGGCTGACTTCCTTAATTTCCATTCCGCGTGCGTTGAGGTAGAGGCTGTCAGTTGAATAGAAATAGGGTTTAATAGTTAATGCAGATTCACCGAATAAATGTTTTTTATCCCAATCAAAACTCACCCTCAGTTCCTGGTGCAGAATATCACTGAGACGCGTGTTGGATGAATGATATACTCGGAGTTGGGGAATCTTTTTCTCTTCCGTTTTTACCGGAGAAGTTTGTGTTGTACTTTGTTTTGTTGTCTTGCAGGATATTGCAAGAAAAATTATACAACTAAGAAAAAGAATTTTTGCTTTCATCAATTTTCATTTTTTGGACACCCAAAAATGATGAAAATTAATGAGGGCTGCAACTATTAAAAAATATTTACATATTTATGTAGAGCGAAAAGGGAAAAAATTCAGCGGGAACTATTAGTTTCTGACCAGGGCGTTTTTCTGCAAAAGGTTTTTGAGCTCGGATGAGGCAGTTCTATCATTTAAAGAACGATTATTTCTCTCGTCCATCTGGCGCCATCCGTTGACCAGGGTGCTGATCAAATAATTATACACAAAAGAAATTTTATGAAATGTGTAATGCCACCCTTTGTTTTGTCTTTGCGTTTTAATCACATTTACTATTTTGTAGTAATTGCTGTCACTGAATGTATAGAGTTCATCAAGAACATTCAGAATGAAATTATATTTTGGACATATATGTGCAAAAATTTTTGACCTTGTTTCAAAACTGAAACTACTGAAGTAATTTCTGAACCGATCTTCCACATCGGTTTTACTCAAAACGGATGTCAACAAGATATGTTCAAACTGAAAGCGCGGTGCCGGCACTTTAATATTTTGTTTATTAATAATTGAAGTCTTCAAAATATCATGGGAATTCATTAAAATAATACCGTTTCGCTCTATGGCAATTTTAATTTTCAGTTCGAGAGAAGAATGATCGGAAAACTTTAAATTGACTATTTGTGTGTGAACGTTTCTTTTTGACTTTAACCGGGTGATTTCTTTTGCTGATGAAATTACATAAAGCAAGGTACGGTAATCTTCTTTGTTAATAAGGATTTCAAGTTTTTCGTGAGATGGAATTTGAATTACATCATCATAAACATATTTTAAAAGAACATAATTCAAACCGGAACATTCCTTCAGCAAAAAGTTAATAAACCGATATCGTGCAGTAATCATCTTTTTCTAATTCTTTAATCTTTTTTGGATTTATCGTGGTTCTGGTTTTAGGGTACTTTATTATTCACTTAATTTTGGTTGCGAAAGTTGAGAATATTTTCCAAAAAACATATAAAACTATTGTATGATTTTTTAATAAGTTAATAACAACAAATGCTCAAAAACCCTACCAACATTGAGTTTCAATATGTAATAAGATAAAAAATACGACTAAAGTATGAAGCATTTAACCTTTATTAATAGAACCATAAAGCAACTTTTTTCAGGAATGGCACTTTAGCTGAAGCTCCATCCTGGTTTTTCTCCTGGTTTTGACGAATTATTTTCTTCCGTTTATGCTTTCCCGAAAGCTTTACGTTATTCATTACAAAAAGGATGTTTTCAATATGGAAGTCGGTAATAATCTGTTTTGTTTTCTCAAGAACGCTTTTTTGATCCGTACCTGCTTTTACGACAAATAAAGTTGAGTTGCTGAATTTTATACAAGGTATTGCATCCATTGACTTGGTTACATCTGAAGCATCAATAATAATCACATCATAATGTCCCTTCAGCTCATTTAGAATTTTGGCAATATGGTTAGTTGCGACCAATGTATTAATTCCATAAGGAAGATTTCCCGCTCTTAAAATATCAAGTCCCGGAATAGAAGTGATTTGAACAGCTTCCTGAATTCCGATCTGCTTTTGCAACACCTCAGCTAAGGTATAATTGACGGTAGTTTCAAAATTTTCTTCAACAGAAGGATTTTCCAGGTTCATATCAATTACCAGAATATTTAAATCAAAAGAGACAAGTGATTTTGCCAGATTAGTTGCGACAAAAGTTTTTCCTTCTGCAACTGAATCAGAGGTAACTGTAATTATTTGTTTTTCGCCTGCTGCTCTTAACAGCAACGTTTTAGTACAAAGATTTCCGAATTGTGTTGAAAGGTCTTTCTTGGTACCATTTTCAATACTTGCAAAATATGACAGGGAATTCTGATTTTCGGAAGTACTTTCGTTTGCGCCAAAAGGCTTTAAAAATCTGTTCAGGATAAATGCGGCTATGCTGCCCGTTAATAATCCCAAAATTATTGCAAGAGCCCAAACAACAATTGCACTTGCATTTGCTGGCTCGCGTGGAAGAGCCGCTTTCTGAATAAGACAATTTTCTGTTAAGGGCAGTGCACCCTGTGCTTCTGTTCTTTTCTCAACAAAGTAATTGTATAGCTTTTCGGTTAAATAAAGATTTTGATTTTGTAAAGCCGGTATATTTTCTTTTGCCGAGGTTACACGAAATCCCGGGTTGATTATTGCAGAGGCAAGAAGATTATAAATTTTATCCTGCTGTAATGCAATTTTTTTTCTTGTATTTCTTACCACATCGGCTAAAGTATTTTTAAGAGAATTAATTTCTTCGTCCAGTTTCAACACATCAGTTTCTGCGGAATTATTTTTCTGAGTTATTTTTTCATTAAGCGTGGTAATATATTCTGTAATCAGCGGATCATTAACTGAGCTGTAATCAATAATGGTGTTATTGTTGTTCCTGTTTTTCCGAAGAGAATCGCTTAGATTTTCCATTACAATAGACTGAATTTCCAGGTTTTTCTTTTGTGCTTCCAAATTTTCATAGGGCTTTGGATAATCATTCATCATAGCTGGTGGTCGTGAAAAACGATTCTGATTGTTTCCTGATATTTCCTTACGCGCTTTTTCAAGTTCTTCCGAGACCTTTATCAATTCCTGGTTAATTACCTCAAGTGTTTTGTAGGGATTGCTTTTTGCCGAAAGTGATTCGGAAATACAGTTGGCAATCAACATTGATTTTTCAGGAATGCTGCTTGTGACCGATATAATGGCTGAAGCATTTTCTGATGTGGAAATGTCCACACAGGATTTTAATAAATTATCCGCCATTGCCTCGTTGGAAGAAATGGTGAATTGTAAATTTTTTTCCAACAGATATTCAACCCTGGCAGGATTTATTTTTGTGTTTTTACTAACTGTAAAGTTTATATTAGTTTCATGTATTTCCTTTCCGAATTCACCTGCTCGTTCCCTGGTTATTCCGTCAACTTCATACCTTAAAACAAAATTATTGTCACCTGCATATTTAAAATCGAATTTCTGTTTGTAGAAATTTTCATTCTTTAAAAAATAGGTAACCATGAGGGGAGCAGAAGTGTAAAGCTCAGTCCTGAAAAAAGGTTGAATCTGAAAATATGCAACATTCAGGTTTTTGTTTTTGATCCCGTCAATTACCGCATTCTTCAGCACAGCATCATAAGTAACAGCCTTTAAAAGCGGATTTGTTTTAATTCGTGCTAATTTACCGGGATGGCTTTCACTTAGTTTTTCTTTCATCTTCACCTGAGCTACGGCCTGGTATTTTTTCGGAGAAAAATAATTAATCTTTACGGCTAACGTTGATGCAGCTACTACAAATAATAATATGATTTTCCAGTGGTGCGATTTTTTTGAAATTTGTTTTGAAGTATACATGATTTTATTAAGTTTTCAGTTTGCTTTTTAGAATTGTAAACTGTTTTTTTAGAAATTGGTTACAGATTTCAAAAAATCTTACACATTTAAAATCGCGATTTGAAAGTATATTTTTAATTTTGAATCCTCAACCCTTATATTAAATTGAAAATCAATAAGTTAAACAGCATTTCTATTGAGGAATTCAAATCGCTTCTTAAAAAAAAGAATTATGTGTTAGCCGATTTTACTGCTGACTGGTGTGAACCGTGTAAAATGCTTGATACTATTTTAAAAGAAGTTCAGGCAAAAATAGAAACGGATCTTTTTATAAAAAAAATTGATGTGGATGCATCCAAAGAAATTTCGGAAAATTACCAGGTGATGAGTGTTCCGGTTTTGATACTTTTTAAAAACGGTAAGCAGGTTTGGCGAATGAATGGATTTTTAGGGGTTGATGATCTTCTAAAAATACTGGAAAAATTTTTAGCCCACTGAAAAATGACTTCATTAAATCGTTTATAGGAGGTTTTTACAGCCAGAGAAATAGGGAAGTTCCAAAATACGGATCATGTTAGCCAAAGTCTCCTAAAGGTCTTTTTCACAGGGTGAATAATAAAGAGTTGTAAAATAGTCTCTTTAATTTTTCTCCAGTATAAAAATGAGGCTCGAAGAATTATTTTTGTCTGAAAGCGATTTAATATTTGTGCTTACTCCATTAACAATTCCTCTTATAAAACTTAAAGAGTTATTTAGGTATTTCTCACTTAACATAGAAACATAAAAAGCATCCAAAGGCATTGTTAAAATTTTATCTACTTTCATCTGATGATTGCTGAAAAGTTTGAAAATAGAATCAGAATTGAAATGATATAAATGTCTCGGAGCATCATAAGCTGCCCAGGCATGTTTATAGATTTTTGAATCAGCCGAATTGCTGTTAGGAACTGCGATTATTAGTTTTCCCTTGTCACTTAGGAGTTTTCTAAAGGTTTCAATTGTTTCATTCAGTTTATGAATATGTTCCAAAACATGCCACAGGGCAATCGAATCAAACAATTTAGATGGAAAGGACATTATTTCAGAAGGTTCAAAAACCTCGAGCAAATATTTATTTATGGCGAAGTTTCTTGCTTCCGAATTTGGTTCGATCCCTTTGGCAACCCATCCGGTCTCTTTCATCGCGTGCAGGAACTCGCCTGTTCCACATCCATAATCGAGAATTGTTTTGCCATTAGGAGTAATTGATTTTATTAATTTAACCTTTTTTGAAATAGTAAATCGCCTTGCAACCTGGTATATTGAATTGATCAGACCTTTTGATGTGTTGGAATGCGAAATATATTCGGAAGATTGGTAATATTTTCCAATTGATTCTTCTGTCGGACGCGGATTTGTAAATTTAAACCCACAATTCACACATTCAACTATGTGAAATAACTCATTTGAAACAGTGTAATCTTTAGAGGAAATAAAAGGCCTAAACTGTGTCCCTGAACAAATAAGGCAATTGGAAATTATTTCTAATGTGCCGATATTTTGTTTCACGTGAAAAAGGTATTACTTTCCTAAATAAACCATGAGGACAGAAATATCCGAAGGCGATACTCCGCTGATGCGGGATGCCTGACCAATAGTTTTTGGTTTAATACTCGATAGTTTTTGACGAGCTTCATTTGAAAGAGAATTGATCTTTTGGTAATCAAAATCAGAATGAAGAATCATATTTTCAAAACGATTCATTTTTTCAACAAACTCTTCTTCTTTTTCAATGTATCCTTCGTACTTCATCATTATTTCGCCTTGCTCAATCACTTCCTCATCCATATTTTGTTCTACAATAAAATCATTCAGTGTTATGGAAATGGTTCGTAAATGATTTAACTCAATTTGCGGACGAGATATAAGGTTGAATAGTTTGGTCTTCTGACGAATTTCATCTGTTTCACGTGAAATGAGAAGATTGTTCACTTCATCAGGAAGTATGGTCGTTTGTTTGAAATAATCAATAAGTTTAGAAACTTTTTTATGTTTTTTCTGAGCTTTTTCAAAACGTTCTTTGCTGGCAAGTCCAATTTCATAAGACCTGGACGTTAGCCGGTTATCGGCATTATCTTGTCTTAAAATCGTACGAAATTCTGCTCTTGAGGTAAACATGCGATAAGGTTCCTCTGTTCCTTTGGTGACAAGGTCATCAATTAAAACTCCAATGTACGCTTCGGATCTCCTGAGAACGAAAGATTCAATTTCGTTTATCTTTAAGTGCGCGTTAATGCCCGCCATTATTCCCTGGCAAGCAGCTTCTTCATATCCGGTAGTTCCATTTATCTGACCCGCGAAATAAAGATTCTGTATAAGCTTTGTTTCAAGCGTAAGATTTAATTGGACGGGCGGAAAAAAATCATATTCTATAGCATAACCTGGTCGAAACATTTTTGCATTTTCCAAACCTTTTATTTGCTGCAGGGCTTTATACTGAATTTCTTCAGGAAGAGAAGAAGAAAACCCATTCAAATAAACTTCCACAGTATTCCATCCTTCAGGTTCTACAAAAAGCTGGTGTCTTTCTTTATCAGCAAAGCGGTTTATTTTATCTTCAATGGAAGGGCAATACCGGGGACCTATTCCCTGAATTCTGCCGGTGAACATGGGAGATTTTTCAAAACCTGTTCTTAGAATTTCGTGTACATTTTGATTTGTATAGGTAATGTGGCAACTGCGTTGTACTGCCTTTACAGTTTCAGGCACCGTAACCGTACCAGTTTTTTCAAATGGCGAGGTATTATCCAAATAGGAAAATTTTGCAGGATTCTCATCTCCTTTTTGTTCTTCCATTTTGGAATAATCAATACTTCGTCCGTCAATCCTCGGTGGTGTTCCTGTTTTCATTCGACCACTTCGAAAGCCAAGTGTCACAAGAGATTCGGTGATTCCTACCGAAGCTTTTTCACCTGTTCTTCCGCCCCCAAATTTTTTTTCGCCTATATGTATAACTCCATTAAGAAAAGTTCCATTGGTCAGAATAACTGCTTTAGCATTGAACTTTATTCCCATTCCTGTTATGACTCCTGTCACTTGTCCCTGGTCAGTTACCAACTGTGTGACCATGTCTTGCCAAAAGTCAACGTTTGGAGTTTGTTCAAGCATTATTCTCCATTGCTCAGCAAACATCATCCGGTCATTTTGAGACCTGGGACTCCACATAGCCGGGCCCTTGGATCGGTTAAGCATTCGAAATTGAATCGTACTACGGTCACTCACAATTCCTGAATAACCACCAAGGGCATCTATCTCCCTGACAATCTGTCCTTTAGCAATTCCGCCCATTGCCGGGTTGCAGCTCATTTGTGCAATGGTCTGCATGTTCATGGTGATTAAAAGAACCTTTGAACCCATATTGGCAGCAGCAGCAGCAGCTTCGCATCCGGCATGACCGGCACCGACAACGATTATATCGTATTTGGAATGCACTTATATTAATAATTACGGATTAAATTAAAAGGAGCGCAAATTTAGATAATAATTTTCCTTCACTCTCATTTTGTTTTTGTCATTTTTGGTTTTGTCTGTGTAGCCGCAAAGGTGTAGAACGCCATGAATGATGACACGGTGCAATTCGTTTTGAAAAGTGGTATTAAAAGTTTTTGCGTTTTCTTTTATGCGATCAATGCTGATGAAAATCTCACCGGTAAGGTTCCGGGTTTGAGGTTCCGCGTTTGAGGTTGACAAATCAAACGTGATGATATCTGTATAATCATCATGATGCAAATATTCTTCATTGAGGGTGTGAAGAAATTTGTCCGAACAGAAAATGTAATTAAGCGCTTCTATTTTATATCCTTCTTTTTTTACTGTTGCTGCGATCCATCTGCGCAAAGCGTTTTTATTCTTTAATGTGAATTTTACATCTTCAGTAAAAAAAACAATACCAGGCATGAGCCAAAGCTAAAAATTTTTTAGTGCAGAAGTGGAGTTGCAATAAGAAAGATTTCACGCAGAGCGGTCGGGGCAGAAGAGAATTGAAAGAAATTTAATACCGTTGAGCGCGAAATATTTTTATTGCTTATTTTTACCTTTTTTGCTCTTAAAATTTTATTATTCATTTGAAAAGTTCTGAAGAAGCAGGTAAGAAATATTTAAAACTTATTTGGAGGTTCTTCTTTATGCATGCATCTTTGGGAAAAATTTAAGTCAAACCATTTAATTAAACAGATCATGAAAAAAGTTCTTTACACATTTCTATTTTCAATGTCATTGTTCTTATGCAGTGAACAAAAAGCAGCTGCGCAGATACCTGCCGGCATTACTATTCTTTCAGCGGATGATACTGTCTGGAACCAGGGGTGCTCCGTGCCTGATACCATCCCTATATACGTTAATGGAACTGCAGGTGGCTATCTCGTAACTGATTCAGTTACCATTTTTATTGGTTTTGGTGACGGAACAGACACCACTTTTATGCAGCCCATTCAGCAGCAATATTTTTGGGCGTACCTTGAACACATATATACCCTGCCTGGAATTTATTCATTGCAATGCATTGTAACCGGACCTGACGGTGATGATGACACGCTCACTAATAACAACACTATTCTTGTTGCATCTCAGTGCGGAAATATTTCAGGAAAGGTTTTTTATGATTCAAATAATGATTGTCTTTTTAATGCAGGAGATGTTGGACTGCATTGGGGATGGGTAAGATTGTTATACAATGGAGATTTAATAAGGTGCGGCTACGCTGACGTTAATGGAGATTATTCCATTGAGGCACCTGTAGGATTTACCTACACGCTTGAAACACAATTCTGGTATACCAATTTAACAGCCACGTGCCCGGCAGGAGGTACTTATACTATCAGCTCATTGCCAGCAACAAATAAAGATTTTGGAATTACCTGCGGGCAGGCGGGATTTGATTTGCAGGGCACCATGTGGGTATGGGGCGTAAGACCGGGTCTTACATCCTTTGTTTATCCCGATTACTGGAACACTTCATGCGCTCCTATTTCGGGTACAGTTACCGTTACTTTGCCTGCAGGCGTAACGTATGTGTCAGGCCAGCCGGTTCCATCTAACGTGAACGGACAAGTGCTCACTTATAATATCGCTCCATACCAGTACTACTGGAATTATAACTGGGGATACAATAATTATATAGAAGTGTTGGGCGATCCGGGATTGGTTCTTGGAGATACACTATGTTTTGAAATGGTGCTTGATCCGCAAACAGGCGACCTTGATCCGACCAATAATATTATCACCACCTGCGTACCTGTGAGAAATTCCTGCGACCCGAATGAGAAATTTGAACAGCATGCAAAATGGAATACTGCGAATGTGGCTCCCGCAACACGGTTAGATTATACAGTAAGTTTCCAGAACATTGGAAACGATGTGGCTTACAAAGTGGTTGTGATAGATACACTGGACAGCGATGCTGATATAAATACACTTGAGATAACAGGAGCAAGCCACCCGATGGACATCTATATGATAGGAACTAATGTGATGAAATTTGAATTTTTGAACATCAATCTTCCTGCTGCAAGTGTGAACGAACCGCTGAGCCATGGTTTTGTTCATTACCGTATTTATCCTCAAGCAGGATTAGCAAACGGAACTCAGATTGAAAACAAGGCTGACATTTTCTTTGATTTTAACGGATCTATAGTTACCAATAAAGTAACTGATATAATAGACATTTCGCTTGGAGTAAATGAAACGCTTTCGCCATTAGTAGTTACGGCATATCCAAATCCTGCAACTGAATATGTGAGGATTAAGCTAAGTAATGAACCAGATGCATTAGTAAGTATTACAGATTTGACAGGACGTATGGTTCTTAAACAAAAAGTTAAGAACAACGGCATGATTAAAGTAGCAAATTTGGGCAGCGGTGTATATCAGCTCCAAATAAATTCAGGAGAAAAAAATTATACTGGAAAAATCTTAGTGAAATAAATTCAGGGTTTTAGATTTCGCAATTCCGTAGTTTCAGGACGAGACAGGTGAGGTTTGAGGTTTGAAGTTGCCTGACGCGAACTTCAAACCTCAAACTTTTTTATACATACCTTGCCGGGTAAATGGCACGTTATGCCTCTTTGTACGAATAAAAGCAGAAGACATGAAGTTCATCAAAAAGAAACAACTGTAAAAACCCTTTTTTTCAAAAGTTTTTGTGTAGGTTTGTTTTATGCTTAAAAAATTACTTGCTGCGGTGATTTGGTTTTTTCTTTTTCAAAACGGTATTTGCCAGAATCCTTTGGTAAAACAATGGGATAAAAGATTTGGGGGAACAAGCGATGATAAGCTTTATTCCCTTCAGCAGACTGCTGATGGAGGGTATATTCTTGGGGGAGCCTCTCATTCCGGCATAAGCGGAAATAAAACACAAGCAACCTGGGGTTTGGACGATTACTGGATAGTAAAAATTAATTCGCTGGGCACTAAGCAATGGGATAAAGATTTCGGAGGAACAAGCCAGGATCTGCTTTATTCATTACAGCAAACATCTGACGGAGGCTATATTCTCGGGGGGAAATCTTTTTCCGGCATGAGCGGTGATAAAACTCAACCTAAATGGGGATTAAATGATTACTGGATTGTAAAAATTGATTCACTTGGCAACAAACAATGGGATAAAGATTTTGGCGGGGTAAATGATGATCATCTTTATTCTTTACAGCAAACTGCTGACGGAGGATATATTCTCGGAGGATATTCTCAATCCGGCATCAGCGGAGATAAAACACAAACAACATGGGGATCGTGGGATTATTGGATTGTAAAAACAGATTCGCTCGGCAATAAGCAATGGGATAAAGATTTTGGAGGAACAGATTATGACTATCTTTATTCAATACAGCAAACTGCTGACGGAGGATACATTCTGGGAGGACATTCTAATTCCGGCATCAGCGGAGATAAAACACAACCTAACTGGGATACTGCAACCATTCCTACCTACGATTATTGGATAATAAAAATTGATTCGCTCGGCAATAAACAATGGGATAAAGTGTTCGGAGGAACAACCTATGATTGGTTTTATTCTTTAAAGCAAACTGCTGACGGAGGATATATTCTTGCAGGAACTTCATCTTCCCAAATCAGCGGGGATAAAACACAAAATACATGGGGACAAAGCTATGATTATTGGATTGTTAAAACCGATTCATTTGGCAACAAGCAATGGGATAAAGACTTCGGGGGATTTAACGAGGAATGGGACCCCTGGTTATATTCTCTATACGGAAGTATTTTTCAGGGAAATATTTCTCAAACGACTGATGGCGGCTATTTATTTGCGGGAACTTCTTATTCCCTCATAGGCGGGGATAAGACACAGAATAACCTTGGAGATAATCAAAGCTGGATAGTTAAAACCGATTCGCTGGGCAATAAGCAGTGGGACAGAACCTTGCTTACGAACTCAACCTCATATCCTTTTGAAAAAATGGGCCTGGCGATTCAAACAGAGGACGGATGTTTTGCAATGGCAAACTATACCAGGGCAGGAATCGGTGGAGATAAAACACAACCTCGTTGGAATAACAGTTATGATTACTGGATCATAAAATTCTGCGACAGTACATTAACAACAAGCATTCAATCCGAAATCAAAAATCCGCAATCCGAAATCTATATTTCCCCCAACCCCGCCACCGATAAAATTAATATTTCATTTCCTGCAACAGCTTCTGAAAACATCACCGTAAAAATTTACTCTGTAACAGGAGAAGTTGTTTACGAAAAACTTTTCCAAAGTTTCAGAACTTTGGAAAAGTTGAACGCTGCAATTGATATAACCGGTTTTTCAAACGGGATTTATTTTTTGAGTGTGCATACCGGTAAGGAAGCAATAACTAAGAAAATTATTGTGAATCATTAAAAAAATATTAGATGAAACTAAAATTACTTGCTGCGGTTATTATTGGGACATCTTTATTCTGTTCTATACAATTGCAAGCCCAGGCAACCTATTTTTCTTTTCCTGATTCGAATGCTGTGTGGACTGAACAAGCGCAGGGATGCTGTTATAACTACTGTCCTCCACCACCAAATCCTAACCCGGTATTGCTTGATTTGAGTTTCTCTTATTACATCCAGGGTGATACTATAATAAATGGGGCTGCTTGTCATAAAATTTACCAATCAGGAATTACTCATGAACATTGTAACTTTGGCAACTATATAAATAATTGGGGAGTGATTAATAATATTTATACAGGAGCGTACAGGCAAGATATTACGTTAAAGAAAGTATTATTTATTTATCCCGGAGACACCACGCAGTGCTTACTTTATGATTTTAATCTCAACGTGGGCGATACAATAAATTACGGATGTAATAATTGGGGCGGTTGTTTCATAATAACTGTAACTTCCATTGATTCTATTTTAATTGGAAATACTTATCGTAAAAGATTTAACCTTTCAAATTTCCCATCCTATTCACTGATTGAAGGAATAGGAAGCACATCAGGTTTGTTAGAACCCATTTGCCCATTTGAATATTTTGGAACATTAATATGCTTTTCGCAAAACGGTCAGAGTATTTATCCTGATACAACTACAATATGCCAAATCATAACTGAAACAAATGAAGGTCATCACAAACCAGGTATGGTCATTTCCCCCAATCCTGCAAGCGATAAAATAAATATTTCATTTCCTGCAACAGCTTCTGAAAATGTCACGATAAAAATTTACTCCATAACAGGTGAAATTGTTTTAGAAGAAGAAAATATTTATCCCGATTTGATCGGGAAAAGCAAAGCGCCATTTTCCAATTTCCAACTTCCAATTTCCAACTTCCAAAACGGGATTTATTTTTTGAGTGTGCAGACGGAGAAGGAAAAGATTACAAGAAAAATAGCGGTTCAACACTAAACCTCAAACTTTCCCGAAGGGATGCTCCGAAGGAGTCCTATGGACCTTCGGCACCCACTTTTCAGTGGACGCTGGTCTTAAAATACATCTCTACCGTTTTACCGTTATCAGAAAAAATAACCTGGTCGGCAAGATGTTTCATTAAAAATATTCCACGCCCCGTAGGTTTTTCCAGGTTTTCAGGAGCTGTCGGATCAGGAAGGTTATAATAGTCAAAACCCGGTCCCTGGTCCTGCACACTGAACATAAGGTTATCGCCTTCCACTTCGTAAGTGATATTTACTTTTTTATTGGGATCATATTGATTGCCGTGCTGGATGGCATTATTCACCGCCTCGGTAACGGCAACTAAAATATTACCGAAACAATCTTCGTGTATGTTATGCTCTTCCCGCAGATCTTCGATGAGCTTTTCTACTATGTTAATGCTTTCGGGCTGCGAAACAATTTGTAAAGTGTTTGCAAAATTTTCAGTGTTCATGGATGGACGATTGGTTGATTGGCTGATTAGTTGAATAGTTACTCCGGGCTTTACCCGGCTAGCTAATCAACAAATTAACTAATTACTTTGATCAATTGCTTTCAAGATTTTGAAAATAATAATTCACAAGATTTTTATAAAACGGATTTAATGATGGCGGAATGGTTTTTAATAATTCCATTTCGCGCATCTTTAATTTTTTATACTCTTCAAACTGCGCCTGGTTATGGTAATTTTGATCTTTTGCTTCATTGCTTTCACGTTTCTCATCCTGGTCGCGCTGGCGCTCGGCTTTTTCGCTTTCAAGCAACCGTGTAAGAATTTCCTCGTTTCGTTTTAAAGTTTCTTCTGTAAGTCGTTTGTTCACTAAATCTTTTTCAGTCTCCTCCATGTTTAGCTGCATCTGACCCAGATTGCCGAGCGAACCTTTCCCGTCTTTGTTCTCTTCGTTATTTAATTTCCCCAGTTCATTCCGGATGGCTTCCTGCTGGGCTGCCATACGTGCAAGCTCTTCACTCATGTTTTGTCCCGGCTTACTTCCCGGTTTGCCCTGTCCCTCCATTTTACCCTTCAGTTGTTTCATCTGCTCATTCAGCTGCTCCTGCATTTTTCGCAATTGAGCGGCAGAACTGGGTTTTCCTTTCCCGGGTTTTTTACATGAGCTGCTGCTCATCATCTGCTGCATTTGTTGCTGCATCTGCTGCATGGCTTCACTCAGCATCAATGCAAGATTATTTACAGAAGTCATTACATACTGCTGTTCAGAACGTGCAACAGGAACCAGCCTGTCCTGCAAATGATCAATTGACTTTGCAATATTATCATTTATAATTGTCATTTGCTCGTTCACGACTGATTGAATTTGAATTACTCTTTTGCTTAAAGCCAACAAAGAATCTTCCAGCACTTTTGCATCATCTTTTAATTTGCGCTGCCGCTGAGAAAGCTTTACATATTGAGGATTGTTCACATCCATCGTTTTTAGTTCCTGCATCAGCGCCTCCTGGTCAAAAGAAAAATGGATAAGATTTTCAAGCAATGCACGCAGTGAATTCAAATCTTCTTCCTGCTGTTCCATCTCGGCCTGCTGCTGCTGCTGCTGCATTTTTTGCGACATCTGCTGCATTTTATCCGCAGCCTCTTTTTGTGATTTGGAAGCATTCTTTTTTTGGTTCTGCGAAAGCTGCTGCTCGCTTTGATCCATGTCCTGTTTGATATCTTCCTGTTCTTTGTCTGTATTGCTCAGCTCCTGGGGAAATTCCAGTTCCTCGTTTTTCTTTTCAATGTCTTTTAACTCTTTGGCAATGTCATCAAACTTTTGATTCATTTCTTTTTGCTTTTCCTGCAAATCTTTTGAATCGGAGTTTTTATCCTGTGATTGCTCTGCTAATTTATTTTGCTCTTTTGAAAGCTCTTCAAGACTTTTTATTGCATCTTGTATTTTTTGCTCTACTTCAAGCTGCTTAAATAATTCAAGTGTACGGTCAAGGCGTTTTTCCAAATCTTTGTTATCCAGCTTCATCTTATCCATCATCTCCTGTATCTTGTCTTTATCGAGTTGCGATAATAATTGCTGCAACTCCTCCATCATCTTTTTCATCTCATCGCTCATCACTTTATCAAACAATTCCTGCAACTGTTTTTGCTTTTCAGCAATCTCGCTCATCTGGTTTTTATATTCATTTTCCTTTTCTGTATTTTGCTGGTTCTGTTGCTGTATCTGTTTTGTCTTTTCTTCGAGGTCGCGTTGCTGCTTTAATAAATCTTCAATCTTCTTTTTGTCATCATAATTAAGATTCTTTTTCTCAAGCATTTTTTTTGATGCTTCACTGATGTCCTTCTGTAATTTTTTTGCCTGCTCAATGCTCTCTTTCAAATCATCTTTCAGCTTACTGTTATTCTTCTCTGTACTTTCTGCAAGCTCTTTCGATGTGGGTGCCTTAAAAATATTTGCCTGGGACCGCGTGGATTTAGCACCTGTTACTCCATCATTATCCCATATTTCAAAATAATACTCCAACTCTTCTCCTGCATTAATATTCATTTTAGATAAATCCCAGAAATAAAAAAACTGGTCCTGGTTTGAATTTTTATTGATAACAATATTTTCAAAAACAGGTTTTTCATCCCGTTGAACGCTGTCAGATGATTTAAGGAACCGGTAGCAGAAATTTAATTTGCTGAAACCATAATCATCTTTGATCATTCCCTGGAAATAAATGCGCTTGGTGGAATTGGAATCATTCTGCTGATCCGCTTTTATGGAAGGATATAAATCAGGAATCACATTAATGTTATAAAGCATGGAATCCTTTCCGAGCATCTGTTTATTTGCCGTAACAACAGAATAAGAATTGCTTTTAACAAATGAACGGTTAATGCTGAATTCATTTTCTCCTGTTTGCTTCACATCAACAGAAGTGTCCTGGAAATTCATTTTAAGCAAAGCAGTATTCTGTGTACTAAAATCCCAGCGAACTTTTGTTCCTGCCGGAATAATCATATCACCGGTATTCTTGAGTTGCTCATTTTGTTTAGTTATGTACCCCGGATATTGCAGGGAAATATTAAAATTCAGGATAACAGGATTCGGCAATGCAATCAATTCATATTCCCGCGAGTTATACCCGTCAGCCAGTAATTCAAAAGTTTGACTCTGCTGTACGTTTTTGAATTTATAATTAAAGTGGACTGTATTTTCTTTATCGAGCTTAAATTGATTTTCCCCTATCCGGATGTACACATTCTCCGGCATTTCCTTTCCTTCCAATTTCACATGAAGCAAAAAATCTTCCTGCTGAACCACTTTCAACTCTTTGTTCAGAATACTAAAAGTGAACGGAGAAGGTTTTTCAAAATAGGTTGCATGATGAATCAATCGCTGAGTACCCTCTTTTAATAAGCTGGGAGCAGCAAAAATTATTATGACAAAAATGGCAACAGGAACAGTGGCATAACGCAAATACCTGAGATTTTTTTTGAGGTCAATTGCAGCGGTAAATGGAACCGGTCTTAGTTCAGAAATTTTTTGATTGATCCCGGCTTCTATTAGCTGGGGATTTTCAGTTTGCAATTCGGAGAGATCCCTGAGCTGAAGTGTATTCAGTAATTTATCATTGACATTTGAAAAATGTTCCCCTATTATTTCCGCGGCTTGTTTGTGCGAAATAATTTTTCCGAGCCTGTTTAATTTCAGAAGCGGGATGATAATTAATTTACCAATGATAAAAATATTTGTCAGAACAAATAAATAAAATAAGAGGGTCCTGGCTATTGTGTTGAAATGTCCGAAATATTCAAATGTGGTAACAAGCAAATAAAAAACCAGCAGTGTGGTAAAGCTGTATATCGCCCCGCGAATAAGCTGGTTCTTATAAAACTTGCGGATGAATTCATCCAGCTTTTGAATAAGTGTGTGGTAATTGGAGTCTGTTTGCATTTGTAAATACGAAGATAGCAAAATTATAACCCTGATAACGGTTACAGAATATTAATTATTACGATTTACTGACAGCAAAGTTAACCAATGCAAAAATAAAAAGCCTCGCTTTTCAGAGAAGACAGGCTTGCATTTGCTGTATTTATGAAAAAACTATATTAAGATTTTGGCTTTTCAGCAGCCTGGGTTTTTGATTTTTCAATGGCGCTCTCGCCTGGTTTATGCTTCTCAACAGCCAAATGAAATCTTGCGGAACCCGTTATGAAGGAAATATGAATAGCAAATCAGAAAGAGGAAGCTTGTTTGCAAATTCTTCCGAAAACTCCGAGAGGTAATTTTTGTCCTGTTGTACTTTTTAAATAAAGTTCTCCTGTTTCAAATTCATCTTTGGTATAGCTACTGAAAATATTTTCAATAATGAGAGAAGAAAATCCGAGGGAGTAGGTATTGAGAATTAAAAAATATTTTTCCCCGAGCAATTGAAAAATCATTTCCATCATTTCATTAATCTGCTCTTCTAATTTCCATTTTTGTCCATCGGTTCCGTGACCGTAAGCCGGAGGATCGAGAATGATGCCGTGATATTTCTTTCCTCTTTTCACCTCGCGCTTAACATAAGTCATTGCATCTTCCACGATCCAGCGAATATCTTTTAAGCGGGAAAGCTCCATATTTTCTTTTGCCCACGTCACGACTTGCCTGATTGAATCAAGATGCGTAACATCAGCACCGGCAACCCTGGCTGCAAGTGATGCGCCCCCGGTGTATGCAAAAAGATTCAGCACTTTTGGCTGTTCAATATTCAAAGATTTGATTGAATCAAAAATGTAATCCCAATTCACCGCCTGTTCAGGAAAAACTCCAACATGTTTGAATGAGGTTAATCCCAATCTGAATTTAATTTTGGAGACTGCTGACTGCTGATTGCCGACTGAATATTCTATCTGCCACCTGTCGGGCATTTCTTTTAATTTTTTCCACTCTCCTGATGAACTGGATTTAGAGATAAATTTTACATGCGCCCGATGTTCCCATTCTTGATTTGAAAGATTCTTGCTCCATACCGCCTGCGGTTCGGGACGAATACTGATGAATTTACCGAACCGTTCCAGCTTTTCGAAGTCACCGGAGTCTATTAATTCGTAATCGGGAAAATCAGTTGGAGTTAATAATAACATAAAAGCAAAAGTAGGAATTGAGACGGTGTATCAAAACGCAAAGGAATTATTGAAAAGCATTCCTTCTGTTTTCTGCTTTTTATTTGGTAGCGAATAGGAAATAAAAAATTCATGGGTAGAAACATTGAACCCCTTAAGATTTCCTAAATCATAGCTATAGTTTATCCTGATCCTTTTTTTCTGAAAACCAAGCATGAGCCCTATATCAGAATAATTTTCCTGGTAATACAAACCGGTTAGGAACCATTTGTATTTAAGAGTGAATCCTATGTTGCTTAAATGAGTACTTCCTTGTTTAGCATACACAACTGAAGGTTGAATCCCAATAGCCGAATCCTTGGTTTGAATGGAAAAATTTAAACTTCCGTGTAATGTATAACGAAGAGGTAAGTGCGAACTCCCATCTGTAATAAAACTTTCATCGGGCTCATTAATGTGATTAAATGCAGCGCCAGCAGAAAAAAATCTGTTGTAAACAAGAATTCCTGAAGAAACATCGAAGTTTGACACATTTTGTTTTGGAGTGGTTGTACTTACAGGATAAATAAATCCATACCTCGGATCAACCATATCTCCGAAATACAATTTATTCCAGTTAAGAGATTTATTAACATATCCCAAAGCAACAGCGGGCTTAATCACAATTGAATTTTTCAACTGAAAATGCGGAGCATACATTACCAGGACATTGTGAGTTTTTACTGTTCCATCTCCGGCACTATCATAAATATAATAAGCCCCCAAGCCTCCTCTAAGCTTAGAATAATACTTGTTAAATGAAAAATGATGGGTTATATAGGTTCTATTAAACTCAGGCCATTGATTTCGATATGCAGCAGTAAAAATTCCATTTTCAAAACTTCCTGCAAAAGCAGGATTCAGATAAATTGCATTGGAATTATATTGAGAGAAAAAAGAATCCTGTGCCTTACATGCTGAACTTATCAGGAAAAATAGGATAATTAATTTTTTGCCGGTCAATTGCCTGTTGTTAATAAAACTGTTTAAAAATACATATATTATACGAACAGAACTGATGTAAGAATTAGATTCTTTTGAATCCTTTTAACTGCTTTTAAGCATATCTTTTGAGAAGCAGTTACCTATGGAACCAACAAAACCTTACCAGGATGGTATGGACATAAAGAAAAAGTCCCGCGATTTTGAACTGCTGAAAAAACTTTCAGCTAAAGGAATTAAGATCGAACCAACCGTATTAAAGCTCTGTAAAAAATTATTAATTTTTGTTTCGCTCGTATTCATTACCCATGCAGGAACTGCAGGAACTGATTTGAAAAGTTTCACCGCAAGCTTTACGGGTAAAAAAGTAAAGTTGTTTTGGAAAATGAACGTGGAAAATAATGTTAATTATTTCTCTGTTGAGCGTTCTGTTGACGGTAAGTTTTACGAAACTGTGGGAATGATAAAAGCATCACAAAAACACGAGGAGAACACTGAGTATTCTTTTATTGATAAGGATTATTACGATAAGATGGTTTACTATCGTCTTAAACGTAAAGATAATAACGGAGGTGAAACAGCGCTTGCAGGGATTATTGCGGTGCAGATTACAGACCCGGCAGCTGTACCGGCCGTTCCGGCTGTACCGGTAATTGCTTATTCGTCACCTTATATACCTGTTAAAATTTATATAGATACAAAAAAAATAAACACAAATAATCTCATTGTAGAGGTTACAGATGCGGAGGGACAAAAACTGGCAAATAAAACCATTGATAAAGCAGGTAACGAAATTGCTGTAGAGGTTAACGCTCCTTATATTATACAAAAAGGTGAATATACAATGACTGCTTTTTACAATAACCAGGTAATAAAAAACAAGCTCATTGTAAAAGATTCCTCATTGAACCTGGCTGAACATAATATAAAAAGTAATGTTCAGCCGTTTGTTTTGCGATAAATAAAAAATTTATTTAGCTATGGTTTCGCGAAAGTAATCGAATACTACTTTTGCTTTCGCCTTTCCGATCACATCTTCCATTTCATTTATGGTAGCTTCCCGGATTTTTTTCACCGATTTAAAATGCCTTAGCAATGATTGAGCGGTTGCATCACCGATTCCTTTTATTTCAGCCAATTCTGTTTTCACCACTCCTTTAATTCTTCTTTTTCTATGATGGGTAATTCCGAAACGGTGAACCTCGTCACGCAATTGCTGAATAATTTTTAATGTTTCTCCTTTTTTATTAAGATAAAGCGGAACGGAATCAAGAGGATAATATATTTCTTCGAGCTTTTTAGCAATCCCGATTACGGCTATTTTTCCTGACAGATTTAATTTTTCCAAACTGTTCATGGCGCTGCTAAGTTGTCCTTTGCCTCCATCTATAACAATTAGTTGCGGCAAAGGCTGGTTCTCATCCAGCATTCTTTTATACCTGCGGTAAATGACTTCTTCCATTGACGCAAAATCATCAGGACCTTCCACAGTTTTGATATTGAAATGCCGGTAATCCTTTTTAGACGGTTTGCCATCCCTGAAAACACTCATGGCTGCCACTGGATAAGCGCCCTGTATGTTTGAATTGTCAAAACACTCGATGTGAAGTGGCAACTCTTTTAACCGTAAATCCTTCATCATTTGCGAAAGCACTCTTTCGGTGCGATGTTCGGGATTTAATTTATCCTGCTGATCGAGTTTTTCCTTACGATAGTAAAATGCATTTTTTGCAGAGAGCTCAAGCAAATGTTTTTTATCACCGATTTTGGGAATAATATATTCTACTCCTTCCATTTTGGTTTCAGGAATTAATGGAACCAGGATTTCATTTGCCGTACTCTGGTACCGCTCCCGCAATTCTGCAATAGCTAATGCAAGAAGTTCTTCTGGTGCTTCATCAAGTTTCTTTTTCAATTCAATGGTTTGAGCCTGCACAATAGCGCCATTAATAATTTTCAGGAAATTTACATAGGCAATAGTATCATCATTAATAATGGTAAATACATCCACGTTGTGAATAGTAGGATGCACCACCACCGATTTACTCCGGAATTTTTCAAGTGTTTCTATTTTATCCTTCATCCGCTGTGCTTCTTCGAAGCGGTAATTCTCTGAATGTTTTTGCATCAGTTCTTTCAGATGGTTGATCACTGTGTGAATATTTCCTTTTAATATTTCGCGGATTTCTGAAATAGTGTTATTGTAATCTTCTTCGCTTTGCAAGCCTTCACACGGACCTGCACAATTTCCCAAGTGATATTCAAGGCAGACTTTAAATTTTTTCTTTTCTATATTTTCTTGGGTAAGATTAAGATTGCAATTCCGCAGTTTGAAAAGTTTCTGAATCAGTTCGAGCAATGTATTGATCATTCCTACCGATGCATACGGGCCAAAATAAGTGGAACCGTCACGAATAAATTTTCGCGTATAAAAAATTCTTGGGAAGCGTTCGTTCTTTATAATGATCCAGGGATAAGTTTTATCGTCTTTAAGATTTACATTATATCGGGGCTGGTGTTTTTTGATAAGGTTGTTTTCAAGAAGCAATGCATCATCTTTCCAGCACATTGGGATCCTAAGCTTAGAATTCCACGTGGACAAGTTGTCGCG
>JADMIO010001085.1_pt1 | contig 64962 bp, 29 predicted proteins | sample 8958161 | NCBI WGS metagenome assembly JADMIO01 (sample SAMN16585339, study PRJNA669376) | soil metagenome | isolation source: Crop rotation soil | place: USA: Cullars Rotation, Alabama | collected 2011 | reverse complement strand
GCCGCGACTTCAAGTCACGTGAATTCCAAGCTTCGGATCCCACTGTGCTGGAAAGTTGGGCCCCGCACGATCATTGCACGCAACACTGCCGGGAATAAAGCGATATGTATTTTGGGAGAAGGATGCGGATAAGTGGTTCCATTACGGCAACGACCTAAGGATAAAAATCTACCTCAATGTAAACAATTATACGGCCATCAGCTCAAAAGAACTTATAGACGTGTTAAGCAGTAAAGATTCTGTGGCACGAACGGTAATTGTTTTTGCCAGTAACTATTTTCCCAAAGAAACTTATAACGGTTACGATAAGTCTTTAATTCGCCAGTACCTGAACAATGGTGGGAGGATTGTCGTCCTGGGAAATAACCCGTTGTTATATCACACCGATAGTGCAGGGAATGTGCTGGGTTTTAATTTTTTGATGTTGGATAGTGTTCTAAATATTAAGACGGGTCCTAATGATCTGCGTTCTATGGGCGGCATACAACCTGCGTTTGCTACTGATGAAGGTCTCAAATGGGGCGTTCAAAAATCATGGACATCATTCATCCCTTTGCAGGAAGACCAGGTGGATGTTGTACTAGGTAAAGATGAAAATGGAATGGCTTCATCATGGGTGAAGAAATTCAGCAGCATCAAAGGCTCGGGATTTATTCAGTTGTGGATAGATCCTGATTTTATAGATGATATGAGCCCGATATTGAAGGTTGCAGAATATGGAATGGATTAAGGCATGGCGGCCGCTGCGGCTGCGGAGCTTCAAATGACGGCCCTGCGTTTTGGGAAGTAAACCTTATCGTTAAACATTTAAAGCCGTATAAATAAACTTATGATAAAGAATTATTTAAAGATCGCCTGGCGGAATTTGTTGAAGAACCGGGTGTTTTCTTTCATCGATATTTTTGGACTGACCATCGGCATTACCGTGTGTATGATGATTGTTCTCTTTATCATGAATGAGTACAGTGTTGACCTTTTTCACAGGCAGGGAAAAAATATTTACCGGTGATGCGTGGGTTTGATGACAACGGTTCAATAAAAAAAGTCTCTTATTTATCAGGGGCGTAGGCACCGGCGCTACCGTTGGTGCGTTTTTGGTGTGGTAGCTGGTAACGTTATGTATTGCCTGTTTACCATAAGTTTTAAGGCACTTACAGCGGCAATGGCAAATCCTGTGGATAGTCCCAGGGCAGAATGATTTGCTTGAGTGTATTGGGCAAAATATCTATGAGGATTCAATAGGAAAAATGGAGGCTGCCGGGCTACCATACGTTTCCCCTGATGTATGGGAGTAAATAAAATGAATCAATGATATTATTATGATAAAAAACTATTTCAAAGTTGCCTGGCGCAATATGATGAAGAACAAGATCTTTTCGTTTATCAATGTATTTGGTTTGTCTGCAGGACTCGTTTGCTGTATGATGACCACTTTGTATATTTTTCACGAAATAAGCTATGACAGATATCACCTGAATGCTGATAATATCTACCAGGTGGCAACTATTTTCCGGCAACAGGGAGAAGAGATTAAAATGCCCAATACTCCTGCGCCGATGGGCCAGGCCATGCAGAGGGATTTTCCAGAAGTGATTATGTCGACGAGGCTCCTGGCTCTTTTTAATGAAGACAAAACACTGATCCAATATTCAGGTAAAAGTGTTGCCCCAAAATCGTTTTACGAAACAAAAGGCTTTCTGGCGGATTCTACCTTTTTCCGGATGTTTACCTATAATTTTATTGAAGGCAACCCTTCTATAGCGCTGAACAATCCGAGGACCGTTGTACTATCGGAAGAAATTGCACATAAGTTATTTGGGCAGCAGCCAGCCCTAAATAAGGTCATTCACATAAGCAGTGGAACCAACGGCGATAACTATTTTTTAGTTACCGGTGTTTTCCGGCCGGTCAAGCAGCCATCCCATATTGACGCTGGCTTTTTTATGTCTATGAATGGTGGCGATGTTGAAACCATGATCAGGGAAAATGGTACGAGCTTCGCTTTTAATAATATGTTTTTTACGTACCTGCAGCTGCGTCCTGGCAGCGATATAAAAAAGCTCGAAGGCAGGTTTCCCGCATTCGTTGAAAAGTATGCCGGTAAAGATTTAAAAGCAGCAGGCTTTGAAAAGAAACAATTTTTGGTCGGCCTCAGGGACATTCATTTACGATCAGGCATAAACCCGGACGTAACTCAGTCCGGCAGTATTGCTTATTTATATGTCCTTGCATCAATTGGCATATTTACGCTGTTGATCGCCTGCATCAATTTCATGAACCTTTCTACTGCCCGTTCTTCCAGGCGGTCAGCCGAAGTGGGAATCCGCAAAGTGCTGGGTGCAGAAAAAAGCTCATTGATCCGTCAATTTCTTGGTGAGTCAGTCCTTATGAGCTTAATTGCCTATATATTCGCTTTGGCCGTCACGGCAATATTATTACCCGCTTTTAATTCACTCTCCGGAAAAAACCTTATACTCACTTTGAAAAGTAATACAGGGCTTATTCCTTTATTTTTATTGCTGTCGCTGCTTACCGGCCTTTTCGCCGGCAGCTATCCGGCATTTTATTTATCATCGTTTCGCCCGGCGAAAGTTTTGAAAGGTAAATTTTCCAATTCCTTAGCCGCTATCAATTTACGCAAAGGGTTGGTTGTGTTCCAGTTCATTATTTCTGTAGTATTGATTATTGCCTCCGTGGTCATCGCGGGACAGATGCATTACCTGCGTTCTGCTGATCTTGGATTTGATAAAGACAGGCAGGTCATTGTTCCACTGCGCAGCGAAACAGCCAAAAAGATGTATCCTTCTTTTAGAGCCGAACTGGCCAGGCTTTCGGATGTTCAAAGCGTGGGGGCTTCGTTATACAACCCCGGCATACTAAATCCCAGTGATGATGCATACCATATGGAGGGCCGTACTATGCATGACGCAAAACGTACACGCATGAATTGGGTCGACGCCGGTTACCTCAACACATTACAGGTACAACCCGTTGCAGGCCGCCTGTTTTCAGATGAGTTTCCAGCTGATACGTCGAACCGCATCGTATTTAATGAAACCGCTATAAAGGAAATTGGTTTTCCTTCAGCACAACATGCCATTGGCAAGAAGGTTTACGCAGACTATAATGGAAGGAGTCTTGGTTATGAAATTATCGGTGTTGTAAAAGACTTTCATTACGAAGATATGCACTTGCCTATAACACCTTACGGTTTCCGAACAAGTGGCACGATGGCATACAATTATGTACTGGTACATGGAAAAGCCGGGGACCTGAGTTCCCTATTAAAATCTATTGAAAACAGCTGGAAGAAGTTAAATCCAAATGAGCCATTTGAGTACAGCTTTCTTGACCAGGATTTTCAAAAGAATTATGATGCGGAAAAGCACCTCGCTGCCCTGGTCGGATATTTTACCTTCATTGCGATACTCATCTCCTGTTTGGGTTTATTTGGTCTCGCCACTTTTAGTATTGAACAACGAATAAAAGAAATAGGCGTGAGAAAAGTGCTCGGGGCAAGTGTTGCCAATATTGTGGTGCTCCTCTCAAAAGACTTTTTGAAATTAGTGGCTATCGCTGTCATTATCGCCTCACCCCTGGCCTGGTTTATCATGAACCGGTGGCTGCAGGATTTTGCTTATCGAATTAACATAAACTGGGAGGTATTTGCCATCACCACCCTGCTCGCTTTATTGATTGCGCTGGCGACTATCAGTTTCCAGGCTATAAGATCGGCAATCACTAACCCGGTTAAGAGTTTAAGAACAGAATAGAAAAATGCGCGACTGCGGTTACCTCTACGACAGTAAGTAGCCCGGTATGGAGAGTAAAGAGGTTATGAAAATAACGACTCGCTTAAACGGTAATTATTTCGCGTGAAAGAAGCAGGAGGTAAGTGTATTGATTGCAGGGTTTTGCTAATAGGAAGATTATGGTATCATCCTGTAAAGCCAGGGCCGAATAAGCGATGATAGCGAGATTCATTCTCCATACCTGCGCGTTGATGTTGAATATCAAAAAAAAAATAACACTTCATGATACATAACTATCTAAAAATCGCTTTCAGGTATCTCATTAAAAATAAGTTTTCGTCGTTAATTAATATTGGCGGCCTTGCTGTGGGTATGGCTGTCGCCCTACTTATCGGCCTGTGGATCTACGATGAATTGTCGTTCAATAAGGATTTTCCAAACTATGAGCGTATTGCACAGGTAATGCAAAACAATACGATGAACGGAGAAGTTGGCACCGGCATAACCATCCCTCATCCTATGGGCGAAGAACTCCGCAAAAGTTTCGGAAGCGATTTTAAATATGTTACCATGGCGTCATGGAATGAAAGTCATACGCTTTCCTTTGATCAAAAACAACTGTCAAAGGACGGTACTTTTTTCGAGCCCCAGGCAATAGAAATGTTATCATTGAAAATGGTGAATGGAAGCAGAAAAGGTTTGAATGACCCTTCTTCAATAATGCTTTCTGAATCTTCTGCGAGGGCTTATTTTGAAAAGGCCGATCCAATTGGCAGGGCCATGAAGATCGATAACAAGCTTAATGTTAAGGTCACCGGAGTATATGAAGATTTTCCTTCAAACTCAACCTTTGCCGGGATAGATTTCATTGCACCGTGGGAACTGTTTGCAAATAGCCAGGGATTTAAGAATGACGCAGATCCATGGCGCTGCAACTGTTACCTCGGCTATGTGCAGGTAGCAGATAATGCTGACATAAATAAGGTATCTGCAAAAATCAAAGACATTAAGCTTAGCAAGGTTGACAAAAGTGAACTGAAGCAAAAGCCCCAGGTTTTTCTTCACCCCATGAGCAAATGGCACTTGTATTCCGATTTTAAAAACGGGGTGGTTGCCGGGGGCCGCATTCAATATGTCTGGCTATTCGGCATTATAGGTTTGTTCGTATTGCTACTTGCCTGTATCAACTTTATGAACCTCAGCACTGCACGGGCAGAAAAACGTGCGAAAGAAGTGGGCATACGTAAATCAGTCGGTTCTTTGCGTGTGCAATTGATCTGCCGGTTCTTTAGTGAATCATTACTTGTAGCGATGTTTGCATTTGTTTTATCTATCTTAATTGTACAACTTATACTGCCCTTCTTTAATGACGTCGCAGGCAAAAAAATGTCGATTTTATGGAATAATCCCAGGTTCTGGCTGGTTGGTATAGCTTTCAGCCTGGTTTCAGGATTAATTGCGGGCAGCTATCCGGCTTTGTATTTATCATCCTTTAATCCCGTTAAAGTATTAAAGGGTACGCTGAGGGCCGGGCGCTTTGCATCCATTCCCCGTAAAATTCTCGTGGTAATCCAATTTACAGTTTCCATTGTTTTAACGATAGGTACGATCACGGTGTTCCGCCAGGTTCAATTTGCAAAAGAGCGGCCTGTTGGTTACAGCCGTAATGGATTGCTAAGTCTTCCCCTGGCAACACAGGACATTCATACTCATTTTGATGTTGTAAAAAACGATTTGATAAATAGCGGCGCGATTTCTTCTATGGCGGAGGCAGGGAGCCCGACAACAGCCGTTTGGTCGACCAATGCAGGTTTTGACTGGAAAGGGAAAGATCCCGGCCTTGCGGTAGAGTTTCCAAATATAGATGTATCATACGACTATGGGAAAACAGTCGGGTGGGCCTTTAAAGAGGGCAGGGATTTTTCAAGACAATTTCTTTCCGACTCATCAAGCTTTATATTGAATGAAACCGCTGTAAAGTTTATGGGACTAAAAAACCCAGTTGGCGAAATAATGAAATGGGATGGAGTTCCCTTTAAAATCATAGGTGTTGTTAAAGACATGGTTATTGAATCTCCTTATGCACCGGTAAGGCCTACGCTCTTTCATTTATCAGATTACCCCGGCAACGTGGTTATTGCAAGAATAAACCCCGCTATCAGCGCCAATGAAGCTTTACAAAAAATTGAAACGGTATTCAAAAAATATAGCCCGTCCCAGCCATTCAATTACCAGTTTGTGGATGAAGTGTATGCAAGGAAATTCGGTAATGAACAACGTATAGGCAAGCTTGCTGGATTCTTCGCCATTCTTGCTGTCTTTATCAGCTGTCTTGGGTTGTTTGGCATGGCTGCTTTTGTTGCAGAACAACGTACAAAAGAGATCGGTTTACGAAAAGTGCTGGGAGCTTCTGTGTTAAATCTTTGGGGCTTATTATCAAAAGACTTTGTGTTGCTGGTTCTTCTCTCCTCCATGGTCGCGATTCCTGTAGCATACTATTTTTTGTATCAATGGCTGCAGTCATATGAATACAGGACCGAACTTTCATGGTGGATCTTTGTGATAACAGCTGTGGGTGCTTTGATCGTAACATTGTTAACCGTGAGCTTTCAAAGTATCAGGGCCGCGTTAATGAACCCGGTCAGGAGTTTGAGAACAGAATAGTTAAGGAAGACGTGAGGGCAAAACATTGGATGCCGGTATTTACTTATTGTCAAATATGAGAAAAAACAAATCATGTTCAGAAACAACCTTAAAATCACTTTCAGGAATCTTCTGAAAGATCGCCAGTTTACCTTATTAAATTTAATCGGCCTGTCAACAGGTTTGGCCTGCACATTTCTGATTTATCTCTGGATAAATGATGAAGTGCATGTCGATAAGTATAATGAAAAAGATCCGCAGTTATTCCAGGCGATGGTTAACCAGCATAATGACGATGGGATCAAGACAGGTGCTTATACCCCTGGCCTGCTGGCAAATGCTCTGGTAAAAGAAATACCTGAGGTTGAATATGCGGTGACGGTGCTTCCTGCATCGTGGTTCCCCAATAAAGGCGTCATCTCTTTTGGGGATGCTCATATCAAAGCTGGCAGCCAGTATATCAGTAAAGATTATTTTGATGTGTTTAGTTGCGCATTTACTGATGGCAACAAAAAAAGGTTATTGTCCGACAAGTACAGCGTTGCTATTTCTGATGAGCTTGCTTTGAAATTGTTCAATACTACCAGCGGCATTATAGGTAAAACAGTAAAATGGGATCATGCAGAATTTAGCGGTTCATATATGATATCGGGGGTTTTTAAAAAAAATCCTGCGAATGCAACCAACCAGTTTGACCTTTTGTTAAATTTCGATCTGTTTATGGAAAGACGCCCTGGTATGGAAAATTGGGGAAACAGCGATCCTAACACTTATGTGATTTTAAAACGAGGTACACGCATCAGCCAGGTGAATGCCAAAATCAAAAATTTTCTGCGATCAAAGGACAAGAATTCCCGCTCAGATTTATTCATGGTCAGGTATTCCGACAAGTACCTTTACGGCCAGTATGAAAACGGGGTCCAGGCTGGAGGACGAATTAGTTACGTGAGGCTATTTTCTATTATCGCCCTCTTCATACTGTGTATTGCCTGTATCAATTTCATGAACCTGTCCACTGCAAAAGCATCAGGTAGGATGAAAGAGGTAGGAATTAAAAAAGTCATTGGGGCCCGTAGGCGCTCATTGATTTTTCAGTATATGGGAGAATCGATTCTGTTAACCTTCTTTTCTCTCATCATAGCGCTTGCCCTCATCGAGCTCTTGCTTCCGCGATTCAATAGCATTACCGGTAAACAGATCACCCTGTCGGTAGATCCGTTAATCATCCTCGCCCTTTTGGGTATTACACTTTTAACGGGTATAATTGCCGGAAGTTACCCGGCATTGTATCTTTCAGGATTTAAGCCGGCAGCCATATTGAAGGGTAAATTAAAAAGTTCCGCAGGAGAGTTGCTGGTAAGGAAGGGCTTGGTGGTATTTCAGTTTTCTTTATCAGTGTTGTTCATTATAGCTGTATTGGTTGTGTACGGGCAGATCAACTATATTCAATCCAGGAACCTTGGCTACAGCAGGGCGAATGTTATCCATTTTGAAATTCCCATAGAAACAGATTCTATAAGTCTTAAAAGAGCCTCCTCTTTCCTGGACGAAGTTAGAAACCTTCCAGGCGTGGTTAGCGCATCCAGCTATTACCATAACCTCACGGGTGACCATGGGGCAATAGGAGGTTTTCAATGGCCCGGAAAAGATCCGGGAAAGGACATCGAATTTGCGAACCTGGAAGTAGGCTATAATTTTATCGAAACGCTTGGCATGGAAATGAAAGAAGGCCGCAGCTTTTCGAACAATGAAAATTCGCATAGTGAAATTATTTTTAATGAAGCTGCCATTCAGAGTATGGGATTGAAAGACCCGGTTGGTAAAACCGTAAAATTCTGGGACCAGACAAGACAGATAGTCGGGGTCGTAAAAAATTTCAATTTTGAATCATTGTATCAAAATATAAAGCCCTGTTTTTTCCAGGTATATCCCGTCATGCCAAATATTGTGGTTAAGATCAAGGGTGGTACGGAGAAACAAACTATCGCACAGATCCGTAGAACTTTCCAGGCATATAACGCGGGTGTCCTGTTCGATTACCAGTTTCTTGACGAAAATTATAATTCACTGTATGCGGCTGAAATAAGGGTCGGCAAACTTTCTGGCTATTTCGCAGGCCTTGCGATTTTGATATCATGCCTTGGATTATTTGGCCTTGCCGCTTTTACCGCTCAGAGAAGGGGCAAGGAAATCAGCATTCGTAAAGTAGTAGGGGCCTCGGTAAGCAATGTTGTGGTGATGTTATCTGCTGATTTCCTGAAGCTGGTACTGGTTGCTGTGCTTATAGCGTTTCCCGTCGCATGGTGGGCTGGCAGCCGCTGGCTTGCTGGTTTTGCCTACCGGATAGACATGGGCATAAGCGTATTCCTGATTGCGGGCGCGTGCACGCTGATAATCACTTTGTTTACAATCAGCTTCCAGGCTATAAAAGCAGCGATAACTAACCCGGTGAAGTCGTTAAGGATGGAGTAACACCAGGGCGGCCATTATGCCTGTACTTTTTTAGGTAGAAAATTTCACCAGACGGACGGTTTAGGATAATAGCGGGCAATTTTAGAAACAGGTGTTCGCAAACGTACACATCAGAAAAATTTATAAACTTTTACTCCTCTGTTTCAACTTGGTAGCTAATTGGTACGAAGGTTGAAACGTTCCCTTCGTAATGGTAATCTTAGTGCCGTTCTTTGGTTGCTATCTTTAATCACATTGCCGGTAAAAAATATTTAATGTGCTCATCGTTTGTTTTGGATAGCCAGATCTATCTTCAACTGTTTACCTGCCTGGCCTGTAAGCCCGGCTATGGTACCCGGTAAACAACTTATGAGAAGAATATAGGGTCAAACATGATAAAAAATTATTTGAAAATTGCAGTTAGAAGCTTATTAAAAAATAAGTTCTATACTTCTATCAATATCATAGGGCTTGCCGTTGGAATTGCCACTTGTTTGTTGATCCTTTTGTATGTGCTGGACGAGTTGAACTACGACCGGTACAATACCCGGGCAGATAGTATTTACCGCGTAAATAATGAGGTTAAGTTTGGCAGTAATTATTTTGATCTCGCACAGGCTCCTCCGTTGATGGGACCTGCCATGCTAAATGAGCTGCCGCAGGTAGAGCAATATACAAGAATCCGCTGGTACGGTAGTTTCCTGGTGAAGAAAGAGAACGAAAACCTGCAGGAAAACCGGGTTGCTTATGGCGATTCCACCCTGTTTGATGTGTTCACATTGCCTATGCTCGCAGGTGATCCTAAAACTGCATTAAAGGAACCACACTCCCTGGTGATCACAGAAACAATTGCTAAAAAATACTTCAACACTATTGAGGCAGTGGGGAAAAATATGCTTATCAATGATACCGGCAACTATAAGATCACGGGCGTAATAAAAGATATCCCGGCCCAATCGCATTTCAATTTTGATTTTTTTGTTGCAATGTCAGAAAACGAAAACAGCCGTGATGACAATTGGTTAAGTGAAAATTATAGTACGTATGTCGTGTTAAAAAAAGGCACTAATCCTAAAAACATGGAGCCTGCATTAAATAAGATGATGGATCGTTATGTGGGACCGGAATTGAAAGGGGCGATAAATCTGAGCCTGGATGAATTTACAAAAAGCGGCGGATATGTGCGTGCGAGTCTGACACCTTTGACAGACATCCATTTACGTTCAAATAAGGTAGGCGAATTAGACGGTAATGGAAGCCTTCAATATATCTACATTTTTTCGGCTATAGCCGTGTTCATTTTATTAATTGCGTGTGTAAATTTTATGAACCTGTCCACAGCACGATCCTCCAACCGTGCTAAAGAAGTAGGCGTTAGAAAAGTGTTGGGGTCATTGAGGAAAAACCTCGTGCGCCAGTTTCTTACCGAATCCCTGCTGATGAGTTTTATAGCCCTGGTTTTTGCAGTGATAATTGCCTGCTTGCTGCTTCCTTATTTCAACCAGCTAGCCGGAAAAACCATACAGGTGGATTTATTGTTTCAGCCTTTCATGGTGATATCATTTGTTTCACTTATCCTGGGTGTCGGGTTACTGGCAGGTAGCTACCCGGCTTTCTTTCTGTCTGCCTTTCAGCCTGTCGATGTGTTGAAAGGGAAGCTATCAAAGGGATTTAAGGGATCATGGCTGAGGAATGCCCTAGTGGTCTTTCAGTTTGCCATTTCTATCATACTCATTATGGGAACGATAGTAATTTACAACCAGCTTACTTATATACGTAATAAAGACATTGGCTTTAACCGTAACCAGGTCCTGGTTATCCAGCATACCGATGCGCTCAAAACGCAGGCGGCCACTTTTAGAAATGAATTATTGCAGATAAGCGGTGTAGACAATGCAACCATATCAGGGTATTTGCCTGTTAACTATAACAGGGGCAATGACGTATTTTTCACCTCACCTTCACTCGATCAAAAAACCGCAATGTCTATGCAGATCTGGCCCATAGATGAAAAATATATTCCCACCCTTGATATGAAAATTTTAGCCGGCAGAAATTTTTCAACACAGTTTCCAACAGATTCGGACGGGGTTATCATTAACGAAGCTGCTGCAAGATTCCTGGCAGCAAAGGATCTTATTAATAAGAAATTGTACAGGATAGAAGATGTCAAAACAAAAAAAATAAAAGAGCTTCATATTACGGGCGTTATAAAAAATTTTAATTTCAGTTCATTACGCGATGTTATAACACCACTGGGCCTCATTCTCAGGCACGACCCCGGCAACATCTCGGTAAGGATTAAAACTGCTGATATCCCTGCAGTTATCGCGCAAATAAAAAATAAATGGCTGGCAATGGCCTCAGGGCAGCCTTTTGACTACTCTTTCATGGACGAACAATTCAATAAGCTTTATACTTCTGAACAGAAAACGGGGCAGATATTTATAACCTTTGCGGCGCTTGCTATTGTAATTGCATGCCTCGGCCTGTTTGGTTTGGTTACCTATGCTGCCGAGCAGCGCATTAAAGAGATAGGCATACGAAAAGTATTAGGCGCAAATGTGGCAAATATAGTGGCCATGATATCAAAAGATTTTTTGAAGTTAGTGCTCATTGCTTTCTTTTTTGCATTTCCCGTTGCATGGTGGGCGATGAACAAGTGGCTGCAGGATTTTGCCTACCGGGTGCAGATAGGGGTGTGGATATTCTTAACTGCAGGTGCAATAGCTATAGTAATTGCCCTTCTTACAGTATGCTTCCAGGCGATAAAAGCAGCTATGGCAAACCCGGTTAAAAGTTTGAGAACGGAATAGGGGACGGGCAACCGGACTTATTAAAAGAAAGTGCAAAACCCACAATGTATTATGTTGAAAATATTTTTAAAAACTACATTTCGCGGTCTTTGGAAGAACAAAGGCTATAGTTTTCTTAATGTTTTTGGCCTTGCAATAGGCATATCCTGTGCAGGATTAATTTTTTTATGGGTAAAGGATGAACTAAGGTATGATACATTCAATACAAAAAAAGACAGGCTGTATTATGTGCGCGAGAATCAAAAATATGATACCTATACCGCCACTTTCAGTTCCACACCCGGAAAACTGGGCCCGGCAATGCAGGCAGAAATACCTGGAATTGCCAACACCTGCCGTACATCTGAGGGTGAGACCTCGCTGCTGTTTTCCATAGGTGACAGGTCTGTATATGCATCGGGAAAATATGCAGAAAGCTCCATCTTCAGCATGTTTACGCTTCCTTTTACGGACGGCAATGCAAAAACCGCGTTCGCCCAGTTGTACTCGATAGTTATCACGCAATCTGCTGCCAGGAAGTTTTTTGGCAATGATAAAAATGTGATTGGAAAGGTGGTCAGGGTTGATGATAAACAAGATTATGTTGTTACCGGCGTTCTTAGGGATATACCGCGGAATTCCAGCATGCAGTTTGAATGGTTGATGCCATTTAAGATTTACTACGATAAAAGTCCGTGGCTATACAGTTGGGGCAATAATTCTCTCAGCACTTATGTGGAATTAAAGCCCGGTGCAGATCCGGCATCGGTGAATAAACTCTTATATGATTTTATACAAAAGCGCGAGCCTGCTTCGATAGCCCGGCCTTTTTTATGGGGCATGCGTGAGTGGCATCTGTATGATGATTTTGAGAACGGCAAAAGTACAGGCGGCGGCCGTATTGAGTATGTTCGCCTGTTTTCAATTATTGCCTGGATAATCATTTTGATAGCCTGCATTAATTTTATGAATCTTTCAACCGCGCGAAGTGAACGGCGCGCACGGGAAGTAGGTGTTAGAAAAGTACTTGGTGCCGGTAAGAACCGGCTTATATTTCAATTTATAGGAGAAGCGCTGCTCATGTCATTTATGGCAGCATTGGCAGCGGTCGTAATCATTTCACTGTCTCTGCCGGCCTTTAACACGCTGGTCGAAAAGGAATTAAAGCTGGGTTTAAGTGATCCTTATAATATAAGCGCTTTATTATTGATAACACTCGTGTGCGGTATAACGGCAGGGAGTTATCCCTCTTTGTATTTGTCGTCCTTCAATCCCGTTTTTGTGCTAAAAGGAATAAAGCTTAAAAGCGGCAGTGCAGCGTTGATACGTAAAGGATTGGTGGTGTTGCAGTTTACTATTTCAATTGTTCTTATCATTAGTACAATTATCATATATCAGCAGATACAGCACGTAAAGAGCAGGCAGTTGGGCTTCAACAAAAACAACCTTTTGTCAACAGATGTAGTAGGCAACATCGGTAAGGATTACTTATCAATTAAGGAAGATCTTTTAAATACGGGCATTATCGAAAACGTTGCACTCAGTGATCATGCCACAATTTACGGAGGTAACAATACCAACAGCATTACATGGGAGGGGAAGGCCGCGGGTGCTAAAATCCTGATTTCGACGAGGTATGTGACACCCGAATTTATGAATACTTCAGGCATAAAGGTTGTCGAAGGCAGGGATTTTCGCGCTGGCGATTCATCGTACACCAAAGCGATCAACGTGGTAATTACCCAATCCTTTGAAAAATTAATGGGCAAGGGTAGCGCCATTGGAAAAATTCTGCGCTATGAGGGCGATACGTCAAATACAGTGGCAACCGTTATCGGAGTCATAAATGATTACGTGTATGGAAATATGTATGGCAAGTCTGATCCTGTTTTGTTTATATGCACTTCAGCAGCGAACACCTCCGTAATGTATATAAGAATTAAGCCGGGTATAAGCACGGAAGCGGCGCTTGGAAAGCTTGGCATGATCTTCAAGAAAGACAATCCGGCATATCCCTTCAATTACATTTTTGTTGACGATCAGTTCAACGCCATGTTTACGAGTGAAATGCTGATTGGAAAACTATCACGTGTATTTGCTGCCCTCGCTATAATCATTTCGTGCCTGGGTTTATTTGGCCTTGCAGCGTATACGGCAGAACGCCGGACGAAAGAAATTGGGATACGTAAAGTGCTTGGATCAAGTGTTGCGGGTATAGCGGCGCTGCTTTCGAAAGATTTCCTGAAGCTTGTTTCTATATCCTGCATTGTTGCCTTCCCTCTTGCCTGGTGGATGATGCATAGTTGGTTGCAGGGCTTTGAATACAGGATTTCAATAAGCTGGGTTATATTTTTGATTGCGGGATTTTTAGCCATCCTTATAGCTCTGCTTACCGTCAGTTTCCAGGCCATAAAAGCCGCCATTGCAAACCCGGTGAAGTCATTGCGAACAGAGTAGATGGTGCTATATGACCTGGCTCGTTAAACGGATGCACCGGTCTTTAAATTGAAATCTTATTTTGTGTTTGACATATATTACAAAGCAGCTTTCTTTAGCGCCGGAAAGACCAGGTCTGGATATTTTCCAATACCATCGTTGGGTTTGGTGCGCGCATCCGGTTAGTTCGTTAGCTGAATAAAAATCATACTATGATAAAAAATTATTTTAAGGTGGCCTGGCGAAATTTAATTGGCAATAAAGCTTTTTCTGCCATAAACATATGGGGCCTTGCACTCGGCCTTGCGTGCAGTCTTTTGATCATGTTGTGGGTAAACGATGAGCGAAGTGTTGACCACTTTCATAAAAACGGGAAGCAATTGTACCAGGTATATGAGCGCCACTATTATGATGGTAAAGTTGAGGCTGATTACCATACACAGGGCTTATTGGCTGCTGAATTAAAGAAAGCGGTCCCTGAGATCGAATATGCCACCAGCCTGGAGCAGGATGCACCGTATCCATATACATTTGCAACCGGCGATAAAGCCATAAAATTAATGGGCTCGTATGCTGATGTTGATTTTTTTAAAATGTTCAGCTATCGTTTGTTGCAGGGAAATATGGCCACTGCCCTGGACAAGCCAAATGGTATAGCCATCTCGCGTAAGATGGCAGAGCAATTTTTCGGGGAACCTGCAAAAGCTATTGGTAAAAACATCCGCTATGAAAACAGGGAGACTTTAGTGGTAACAGCCGTCTTTGAAAATGTTCCTGCCAATTCATCACAACAATTTGATTTCTTGAGAAACTGGCAGGACTATAGCAGGCAAAATGCCTGGATAAGCAGTTGGGGAAGTTCGAGCCCTTATACATTTATTCAACTACGAAAAGAGGCAGATCCGGTTAAAGTTGAACCTAAGATAAAAGTCTTTCTCCAGCGATATACACCATGGACAAATAGTGCACGTACGGAACTCGCTTTACAACCATATACAGAAAAGTACCTGCATTCGACATTCAAAAATGGGCAGGTTGATGGTGGCCGCATTGAATATGTGCGTCTTTTTACTTTGATTGCGGTTTTTATCCTGCTTATTGCCTGCATTAATTTCATGAACCTGTCAACTGCGCATTCAGCGAGAAGGGCTAAAGAGGTAGGCATTCGAAAAGTGGCAGGAGCCGTTCGCTCCTCACTGGTCGGGCAGTTCATTAGTGAAGCGTTGCTTCTTACTTTTTTGTCAGGTATTATTGCCATCATGTTGGCAGTGATGCTGCTGCCTGCCTTTAATGCCGTAACCGGCAAGCAACTATCGCTGCCCGCAAGCTACCCTGTTTTTTGGGTATCAATGGTTTGTTTGTTATTGCTGACCGGGCTTGTAGCGGGTAGTTACCCGGCTTTTTTTCTTTCGTCGCTTAAGCCAAACAAAGTGTTAAAGGGGAGTTTGAAATTTAGCGCAACAGCAACTTTTTTCAGGAAAGGACTGGTCGTTTTCCAGTTTACGCTTTCCATCATTCTTATTATCGGTATGATGGTAGTTTATCGCCAGGTAAATTATATCCAGACAAAAAACCCGGGCTACGATCGCGAGAATCTGCTTTACATTCCCATTGAAGGAGAGCTTGTAAAAAACTATGCGGTTTTTAAAGAAGAAGCCGGTAAAATGCCGGGCATTATGGCTATTTCAAAGATGAAAGAATCCCCCACGGTAATTGGCCACCATACAGGTGACATCAGCTGGCAAGGCAAAGATCCAAATCTGTCGATATCGTTTGCAGATGCTACTGTTGGCTATGATTTTGTAAAAACCATGCATTTGAAGCTCAGGGAAGGCCATGATTTTTCCAGGGGCTTTGGTACTGATTCAACCGGCTATATATTGAATGAGGCTGCCGTTGCTAAAATTGGTTACCAGGACCCTGTTGGCAAGCTATTGTCATGGGGAAATCAACAAGGTAAAATTATTGGCGTACTTGAAGATTTTCATTTTACTTCATTACACGAACCCATTGAACCATTGGTTATCCGGCTTTCGGAAAAACAAAACTGGGGCTCTATACTTATTCGCACAGAAGCGGGTAAAACCAGGGAGGCAATTGCGGGCCTTCAAAAACTTTGCAGGCAATTAAACCCCGCCTATCCATTTACCTACCAGTTTTCCGACCAGGAATACGCCAAATTATATAATAACGAACAGACAGTAAGTATGCTGTCCAACTATTTTGCGATCCTGGCAATTTTTATTTCCTGCATGGGCTTATTTGGACTGGCTACATTTACTGCCGCACAGCGTACCAAGGAAATTGGCGTACGAAAAGTGCTCGGCGCCTCTGTTATTGATATTGTTTCACTGCTCGTAAGCAGTTTCATCAAGCCTGTCTTTATCGCTATGCTAATAGCATTCCCGGTTGCCTGGTATCTTATGGACCAATGGCTGCAAAATTTTGCCTACAAGATAAATATGGGATGGTGGTTGTTTGCGCTGGCTGGAACGTTTACCGTTTGTATTGCAATAATAACGGTCAGTTTTCATAGTATTAAATCTGCAATCATAAAGCCGGTCAAGTACTTGAGAGCGGAGTGATGTACCATTATTATTATCACAACATGACGGCGTGGAATTCGCATGAATCAGTACTGAAGAACCGCGGGATATAACTTGCATTAATTGTCGTGGGCCTGAATACCATAAAAGCTGCTTTCGCTAATCCGGTTAATTCGCTGAGAAGTGAGTAAGCCTTTGAGCTGCACTTCTTAACCCGTAAGGGCTCCAAAAATGATCCGGTACTTGATAAGCCCGGGAAACCGAATAGTGTATCAGAACCGTACACCAGTGTATCAAAAACGAACTACTTCGTATAAGCAGGGCTAACTATCGCATTGTAAACCATTTAGCTGGTAAACCGGCATGCGGTTGGGCCGTTTTTTTACGGCTGTCGAACCGCCTTAGTTTTCCGTATGATTAATAGTTATTTTAACCACACTTCCAGAGACTTTCAACGCAATAAGACCTCCGGTATAATCAATATGCCTCGAATGAGTATGGCCATTTCAGGCAAACAGGAAAGACAGCTTTCACAGCCATCTAAACTTTTTTATGGCAATCCGCCTTTTATTTCTTATCCCGGCTTACATCCACTTGTATCTCTTAAGGCCACCGGACTTAGAAAGGCGACGCGCACCTGCAACGCGCCAGGGGCACGTGGGCAAAACGGCATATACCTTCCCGGGGGAGTGAACAACGGTCCACAACACATGAAAAAATTTCAAACGGGAATGAACCCATTGTGGGTAACAGACGGACTGGCGAATTGCCACTATGACGCTAATAATTAGCCAGTGTATTACATGATAAATAGTAATTGAATGATAGAAAATTATTTCAAAATCGCGTGGCGGAATTTATTCAGGAATAAAGGGTTTTCACTCACGAACCTTCTCGGCCTTACCATTGGGATGACATGTGCCACCCTTATCCTCATGTGGGTAAAAGATGAACTGTCGTATAATACATCTCAAAAAAATTATCATGAGATTTACCAGGTGATGGCCAACCGTGATTTCAACAATAAAATCTTTACCGATGAAAGTATGGTTTTGCCGCTGGCCAGGTCGATGGAGAATGACATTCCGCAAGTGAAGCGGGCGGTGGTTACCACGCACAGAATAGCCCATATAATTGCATATGGCGATGAAAAATTGAAAAAAGAAGGCTATACAGTTAGCGAGCACTTTTTTGATATGTTCTCGTGGAACTTTATTGCAGGTAACCCGTCAGCTGCTATAAGCGATCCTTCCTCAATTGTATTATCGGCATCGGCTGCAAAGGCCTTATTTGGAAAGGCGGATCCTTTAAATAAAGTGGTAAAAATTGACAATGATCATAATGCAAAAGTGACCGCAATTGTAGAAGATGTTCCCGGTAATTCAACGCTGCAGTTTGATTATATCATGCCTTTTAATTATTCAGATGAGGGCATAAAACGTTCCATGACAGAATGGAGAAGTTCGTCGTGGCTTGTATTTGTACAAAGTGTGCCGGGAGCAAATCTCGCCTTACTGGAAAAGAAAATAAACGACATCAAAACCCAACACGATCCCAGTGATAAAAAAATAAGCACTTACTTCACTTTTCCCATGAGTAAGTGGAGGCTATATAGTGATTTTAAAGATGGAAAGAATACAGGCGGCATGATTGAATATGTGAGGATGTTTACGATAATTGCGATAATTATATTGCTCATTGCCTGTGTTAACTTTATGAACCTCTCTACGGCACGTTCTGAAAAGCGGGCCAAAGAAGTTGGCATAAGAAAAACCCTGGGCTCGGGAAGGAAACAGTTGGTACTGCAATTCTTCCTCGAATCTATCATACTTGCGTTTATATCTTTTGTATTTTCTATATTGGCCGTGTACCTGCTGTTGCCTTCATTTAATTCTTTAGTCGATAAGAAGCTGTCCGTAAATTTTTCCGAGCCTGTTTTCTGGTGGGGAGCCTTTGCGATCGTGCTCCTTACCGGTGTTATCGCGGGGAGTTACCCCGCATTGTATTTATCATCTTTCAACCCGGTAAAAATTGTGAAGGGAATATTTGTCGGGGGTAAGAAAGCAATTTTGCCCAGGCATATATTGATCGTAACACAATTTGTAATTTCCATATTATTAATCTCTGCAACAATAATTGTTTACCAGCAAATTCAGCTCATTAAGAACCGCGACACCGGTTATGATCCTGATAACCTGATTGCTGTACCTGGCTCGCGTGATATACAAAAGAATTTTACCGTAATAAAACAGGAACTGCTGCAAACAGGGCTGGTAAACTCTGTTACCCGGCTGATGTCGCCTATAACCGAAGTTTGGTGGAAATCTCCCGCCCCGGATTGGCCAGGTAAACCAGCGAATATGAATATTATATTTTCCGGGCTAACTGCCGATAAGGATTTTGCAAAAACGTTAGGTATTAAGATGATACAGGGCAAGGATTTTTCCGGAACACCAATTGATTCCTCCTCGATGTTGTTGAATAAAGCTGCTGTTGAAGCGATGGGCCTCAAGAACCCGGTGGGAATGAAAATGCAGTATGGCAGAGATTTTACGGTCATCGGTGTAACTGATAATGTCACCATGGAATCACCTTTCAAGCCTGTAGACCCAATGATGATATTTTATGATCCCGGTAACTCCAGCTCAATAAATATCCGGTTGAATAAAAATGTGCTCCCACAAACGGCTATACAGTCAATCGGCGCAATTTTTAAAAAATACAACCCGGCTTACCCCTTCGAATACCAGTTTGTTGACCAGGAGTTTAGCAAGAAATTTCTAACAGAAGACCTGATTGGAAAGATCACCAGGATATTTGCCGGTCTTGCAATTTTTATATGCTGTTTGGGCCTGGCAGGCCTGGCTTCATTTACCATCGAAAAACGCATACGCGAAATAGGCATCAGGAAAGTTTTAGGTGCCACCATTCAACAGCTTCTAATGCTTATTTCCAAAGAATTTTTAAGGCTGGTGTTAATTGCCTTTTTGATTGCGGTTCCCCTTGCCTGGTGGCTTATGAATAACTGGCTGGAAAAATACGCGTTTCATATCACGATCAGCATGTGGATGTTTGGCATTATTGGCGTAGTGATTCTTTTATTAACGCTGGCCGTAGTAAGTGTCAACACTATGGGTGCGGCAATCCGCAACCCGGTAAAAAGCCTTAGAACTGAATAAGGAGCTGGTGAGTATTTATGGAATCGTTAAGTTGGAATAGCATAATCAATCGCCGTATAACCTGATAACAGAACAGTATGATTAAAAATTATCTCAAAATCGCTTTGCGTAACCTGGTGAAATATAAATTCATCTCGTTTATAAACGTCTTTGGCCTAACGGTGGGGCTTACCTGCTGTTTACTTATTGTGGCTTATATTTTCAATGAGCTGAGCTATGATAAATTTAACGACAAAGCAGACAGGATTTACAGGGTCACCCGCAGCTTTAATACGCCTGATGGAGCCGAGGTTTTACACCTAAGTTCTGTGGCTCCGCCTGCCGGTCCCTTATTAAAAAACGACTTCCCGGATATTGAAAAAATTACACGCACACTTTCTAATGGCAACACCGCCATGAAATATGGCGATAAATTGTTCAATGAGAAAACCGCATATTTTGCAGACGAAAACCTGTTTGATTTCTTTTCAGTGCCAGTGGTGAAAGGAAACGGGAAGAGTGCCCTTACGGAACCATTTTCTATGATGCTTACCGAAGAGATGGCCCGGAAATATTTTGGTGATGAAGATCCAATGAACAAATTGGTAAAGGTTGACCGGCAATTCACTTATAAAGTGACTGGTGTGTTCAGCGAGTTCCCTGCCAACTCACATTTTCACCCAAAGATCCTGCTGTCGTTCAGTTCATTAATGGATTCCGCAGTTTATGGGGCCAGGCAGCTCGAAACTAACTGGGGCAATAACGCTTTTTATACGTATTTGCTATTTCCCAAAGACTATCCGGTTCAAAAAATCGTTGCACAGTTTCCTGCATTTATTGACAGGCATATTCGTTTTCCAGGCGCGCCCGCCGCATTCAAATACTCCAGGGGCACCAAATTATACCTTCAGAAGCTCACCGATATACACCTGCGCTCTCATCTTGATGATGAATTGGAAGCTAATGGAGATATCAGGCGGGTGTACATTTTTTCCGCGATAGCCTTCTTCATTTTACTGATCGCCTGTATCAACTACATGAATCTTTCAACGGCCCGTTCGGTATTAAGGGCCCGGGAAGTGGGCATAAGAAAAGTGGTGGGCGCGGAAAGAAAAGAGATCATTTTTCAATTCCTGAGCGAGTCAGTGTTGATAACCTGGGCCTCGCTTTTATTGGCTGTTTTCTTAACCTGGGCAACATTACCGCTGTTAAATGCACTTTCTGGCCAACACCTCACCATCAATATATTATTTTACTGGAAAATTTTATTGCCGGTTCTGCTGCTTCCATTCTTTGTGGGGCTTATCAGCGGCATCTACCCGGCTTTGTTCATGTCTTCATTCAGGCCCGTCCATGTATTGAAAGGGCTGGTAAAGTATGGTTCCGGAAATGTTTCCTTCAGAAAAATACTGGTGGTAGCCCAATTTTCGATTTCGATCATCCTTATTATTGCTACGGTCGTAGTTTTCCAACAGCTGAACTACATGCAAAAAGCCTCCCTGGGATACGACAGGGACCATGTTATAAATGTACCCTACACTTCTGCGCTAAGTCCCGGCTTTGAAGCATTTCGTGCTGATCTTTTGAAAAACTCTTTTATAAAAAATATCGGGAGGTCATCGCGCATTCCTACAGGAAGATTATTGGATGCATTGGATACAAAAATCCTGGCCGGGGATTCACTGCAGCCCATGAACCTGGATCTCAAATTTATTACTGTTGACTATGATTTTATTCCTACATACGGCATTCAGCTGGCTGCGGGCAGGAATTTCTCCAGAGATTTTACCACGGATACCAGCAATTATGTAATCAACGAAGCCGCCGTAAAAATCCTGGGCTGGAAATCCCCACAGGTCGCCTTGGGCAGGGATATTGAATACGGCGGCAACAGGGGTAAGGTCATCGGCGTTACCCGTGACTTTCATTTTGAATCGATGCATCAAAAGATTGTTCCCCTGCTAATGAATATGCCCGCTTTCAATAGGGGTGGGTATGGAAACCTTTCGCTAAAGATTGGCGGAGATAACGTCACATCAATTATAAATACCATTCAGCGTACCTGGTATAAATATGTACCGGAAGCACCATTTACCTACACCTTTCTGGATGAAAGTTATTCCCGCCTGTATGATGCAGAACAAAAGCAGGGAACCATTTTCACCATATTTGCATGTATTGCTATTTTCATTGCTTGTCTTGGATTATTTGGCTTGTCGGCCTTTTCCATTACACAACGGATGAAAGAAATAGGTATCCGGAAAGTGCTGGGAGCTAATATAAACAGTTTGCTGGCCCTGCTATCCAAAGATTTTTTAAAGCTTGTATTGATTGCCGCGATCATAGCCTTCCCCATTGCCTGGTTCACTATGAATACCTGGCTCAAGGATTTTGCATACCGGATTAATGTCCAATGGTGGGTACTGGCGGTCGCCGGAATAGTAGCTGCCCTGATAGCATTCGCAACCATCAGTTTCCAGGCTGTTAAGGCGGCATTGGCGAACCCGGTGAAGTCGTTGCGTACGGAGTGAAGCCGATACATGATTACTGCCTCAAGCACCATAGATGCGCTCTTTTCGTGATGAAAAATGAGCAATGGTGAGGACGGGAAAATTAAAAACACATCTGGAATAATTATCAAAAAGCTATCATCATGATTAAGAATTATTTAAAAATTGCCGGAAGGAGTCTTTGGAAACATAAAGGATACTCGTTCATTAATATTTTTGGATTGGCCATCAGCATCTCCTGTAGCTTGTTAATATTTTTATTTGTAAAAGACGAGATAAGCTATGACAGGTTTCACAAGGATGCAGGCAATATTTATCGTATTGTCAAGGATTTTGTTAATGACGATGGCAGCCGCATTCCTGATGCTACGAGCTGCGCCGCGTTGGCACCGGCAATGCAGAAAGAGATGCCTGACGTTGTATCTATCACCCGGGTGCGGCCAAACTGGGGAAGAAGTTATCTTGTACAATACGCAGGTAAAAAAATTACAGAGGAGAGAATTTATGGAGTTGATGACAGCTTTTTTGATGTTTTCACTTTTCCATTTGTGAATGGTGATGCCAAAACCGCCTTTAAAAACATCAATTCGATTGTGCTGACACAATCTGTGGCAAAAAAATATTTTGGCGGGGATGATGCTGTTGGGAAAACACTCCAGATAGACAATTTCGGTGATATGATGGTTTCAGGCATTTTAAAGGATATTCCCGAAAATGCTCATTTTCATTTTGACTTCCTCGTTTCGTATAAAAAGCAGCCCGGTGATCCCGGCCTTGATAATAACTGGCATGGCTTCAATGATTACACCTATGTAAAAGTAAAGCCGCATACCAATATTCCCGCCCTTGTAAAAAATATCCAGCAATTATACAACCGGAATGTAGAGAAGCGCATTAGTGTTTTTTATGTACAGCCTTTAAGAGACATTCATCTTACATCAAACCTTAAATGGGAACTTGAGCCAAATGGTGACAGGCAATATGTCTATATATTTACGCTCATTGCCCTGGTGGTAATTTTTATTGCAAGCATCAACTATATAAATCTTGCTACTGCAAAAGCTTCCGTGAGAGCTAAAGAGATAGGTGTGCGAAAAGTAGTTGGCGCTTTACGCAAGTCCTTAATACACCAGTTTCTCGTGGAATCTGTAATTACCTGTTTGTTTGCCGCCTTGCTGGCCATCATAATGGCTCAGCTGTTGTTGCCGGTTGTTGACAGGTTAACGGGTAAACAGCTAAGCTTATTGACCGACGAAAAGGTTTTACTTTATATATTGCCGGGCACACTGTTACTCGGCGTAATTGCCGGTTTCTTTCCTGCTTTGTACCTGTCTTCATTCAAACCTATCGCAGTGCTTAAAGGGCTCAGGTTAAATGATAAGGGTGCATTGAGCTTAAGAAAGGCGCTGGTAGTCATTCAATTTACTATATCGATTGTACTTATTGCAGGGGCTATAATCATTTCGCAGCAGATGCACTATATCACTTCCGCAAGGCTGGGCCTTAATACGGATATGGTTGTGGCGGTCAATAACGCAAGGTTTCTGTCCTCCTCAGACAGGGACGCATTTCAAAACGAATTGGCACGAATGCCAGGTGTCAAAAACATTTCGTCTTCCAATGGCATGCTTGCCGGAAAATTCTCTACAACAATGGTTAAGGTGAAGGGCTCGCAAAACGAGCAACAGGTAAATTACCTGGATGTAGGGTACAATTTTCTTGATGTCATGGACATCAGGTTAAAGGAAGGGCGTGGTTTTTCCTCTAAGTTCCAGGCTGACACACTTAACAATGGTATAACCGGCGGCCCGCTGGAGCAAGTGATTGGTAGTGTTGTGTTAAATGAAACGGCTGTAAAGGACCTGAATATCACCTCACCTATAGGGAAACAGATCGAGTGGGCCAGAGATAAGGACACCATTTATTATCTTAGTATAATTGGGGTTGCCAGGGACTTCCATTTTACCTCAATGCGTAACGAGATAAAGCCATTTGCATTTATGGTAAGGCCCGCGGCACTTGGCACGTTTGTAGTAAAATTATCCGGCCATGACATAAAGGGCACTTTGGCCCAAATAGAAAATGCCTGGAAGAAATTTTCTGCTGACCGCCCTTTTCAATATTCTTTTCTTGACGAAACATTTGCGCAATTATACCAGTCTGAAAGGCGCTTTCAAAAAGTCTTCATCAGTCTCGTAGTGGTAGGAATAATCATTACCTGCCTGGGCCTGCTCGGCCTGTCCACTTTTGCCGCACAACAAAGGATAAAAGAAATAGGCATACGGAAAGTATTGGGTGCCTCTGTTGCAGGTATTGCAACGCTGTTGTCCAGGGATTTTATGAAGCTTGTGGCAATCGCATTTTTTATAGCAGTTCCCGTTGCATGGATGGCTATGAATAAATGGCTACAGGATTTTGCCTACCGTATAGAAATAAAGTGGTGGATTTTTGCCCTGGCAGGTCTTATTGCCGTATTAATAGCATTGTTCACCATAAGTTTCCAGGCGATAAAAGCTGCACTGGCAAACCCCGTGAAAAGTTTGAGAACCGAATAGTATATGAAGCATTGCCCAAGGGTAATGTCAAAGGCTGCAGCGGTGATTCCCATAAGCAATAAAAACCCGATACACATGTTATGATAAAAAATTTTTTAAAAATCGCGTGGCGTAACATTACTAAATACCGGTTTTACTCATCCGTTAATATTATCGGGTTATCTACGGGGCTTGCTTTCGTTTTGCTAATAAGTGCCTATGTGTGGAGCGAGCTACAAGTAAATAACAGCCTTAGGAATGCTGACAGGCAATATATTCTGCAAAGCAAATGGAAAGATCCAAACGAAGGCTATGAACTGGCCACCCTGGGACCGCTGGCAAAAGCCCTGCGCGAAAATTATCCTAACCTTGTTGCCAACTATTACCGATACGACGGTATCACTTCTAATATTTCAAAAGGGGATAAAAGTTTCCGGGAGGGTATACAGGTGTGTGACACCACCATGCTGAACATGTACGGGTTCAGCTTGATGTATGGTGATCCGCACACCGCTTTCCAAGAGCCTTTTTCGGTGATCGTTTCAGCTGCGAAGGCAAATAAATATTTTGGAAAAAAAGATGTGGTCGGCCAAACAATAACAATAGAAAATTTCTCGGGTTCAAAGCATGAGTTTACGATAACCGGGGTACTTAATGATCTGCCCCGGAATTCTGTAACACACCTCGTGGATGATTATCCCAACGACCTATACATCTCCTCGGTCAACCTGTCTTTTTTTGGAAGAAATATGGATTGGAGCAACACAAGTATCGCGGGGTTCCTGGAAGTGCAAAAGGGCATTACTCCAAAAGATCTTGAGAAGCCCATCTACCATCTTATTAAGCAACATACATCGCCGCAGGTCGTGCAGGACATGCAACCCTATCTTGTGCCATTGAAAGAATATTATCTCTCAGCCAATAATGGCCTTGTAAAAAAAATGTTATATGCATTATCAGCCATTGCCCTTTTCATTCTGATGATGGCTGTTATTAATTTTGTCAACATGTCCGTAAGCAGATCGGCAACGCGCATGCGTGAAATTGGTGTTCGAAAGGTTTTAGGCGGGGTAAGAAAGCAACTAATCATGCAGTTCCTTACCGAATCAGTTATGCTTGTCTTTTTTGCGACCCTACTTGCTATGGTGATTTACCTGGTTACAAGGGATCTGTTTAGTGATATTCTGCAAAAGCAGATACCGCGGTTTAGCGAATTTCCTGTTTATTTTATTGCTTTTCCGCTATTCCTTATTTTGATCATAGGCATCGCCGCAGGTATTTATCCTGCTTTTGTTTTGTCTTCATTAAAATCTGTTGAGTCATTAAAGGGAAAACTAATTTCTGTAAAGGAAAACGTTCTCCTGCGCAAATCTTTGGTAGCATTCCAGTTTGCTTCAGCAACAATAGCTTTTATTGGGGCGATCGTTATTTCTCAACAGGTAAATCATTTCTTTAGCAGGGACCTTGGATACAATAAAGATTATATTGTATGTGCACAGGTGCCGCGTGATTGGACACCGGGTGGAGAGCGGAAAATGGCGGCTATTCGCAACCGGTTTGCCGAAATGCCACAAGTTAGTAATGTTACCCTTTCTTACGAAATCCCTGACGGTAATAGTGCCGGGGGCACTGCCCTTTACAAGGCGGGTGCGGATTCAACTTCAGCTATTCCATCGCAACTATTAATGACAGATGAATATTATGCCGCTACTTACGGCATTCCGATGGAAGCGGGAGCATTTTATCGAAATGGTGCTCTTGTAGATACGTTTACAGTAGTGATCAATGCTGTGCAGGCCAAAGCCCTGGGTTGGAACAATCCCGCAGATGCGATTGGCAAACAAGTAAGGTTCCAGGGTGGCGGACAAATCTTTTCGATAGGCGGCGTTACAAAAGATTTCCATTTTGGCTCTATGCAACAAGCTATTTTGCCGGTGACCTTTTTACACGTAGCCGTTAGCAACACCTTCCGCTTTTTTTCATTTAACTTAAAGCCCGGCGATATCCACGGTTCAATAGCGGCCTTGCAAAAGAAGTGGTCGGCACTAATGCCAGGTACTCCGTTTGAATATAAATTTATGGATGAAACACTGGCCAAACTTTATAAATCAGAAATTCAACTTAAAAAAGCCTCCTATACGGCCACGGTGCTGGCATTAATAATCGTCTTATTGGGAGTTCTTGGCCTTATCTCATTAGGTGTTCACAAGCGGACAAAGGAAATTGGTATTCGAAAAGTTTTAGGTTCTTCCGTGGCGGGTATTATTTCATTATTTATGAAAGAATTTTTTATGATTATTTTGATTGCCGGCATTATTGCCTGCCCGGTAGCTTATATGATTATGCATGCCTGGCTGCAGACGTATAGCAATCGCATCAGCATTACGGCGACGCCATTTGTGTTATCAGTTATGGTTCTTGGTTTTTTCACAGGAGTATTAATAGTTATTCAAACAATTAGCGCCGCGCGTGCCAACCCGGTGAAGTCATTAAGAACAGAATAACCTATAAGAACGGCAAGCCTCCATCACTGTTGTGACTGGCTACCAGTGGCGGGCGGGCCACTATGATCTGTCACCATTGTAGGGGTTTCGTGGTGAACTGCTAACAAGCATGAGGGACAACAAATTATTTCATATATAAGCGTGTCATGATAAAAAATTATTTCAGGATTGCCGTAAGAAAACTCTGGAACCACAAGGTTTTTTCGATTATTAATATTATGGGTTTAGCAGTAGGGATGACGGCCTGCTTTTTTATTTACCTGTATGTTCATTTTGAGACCAGCTATGACGCCTTTAATACGAAAGCCGGCAGGATTTACAGGGTAGTCACAGACATTAAAACGCCCTCGGACCAGTTGCAATGGAGCTCTACGTCAGCCCCGATGTCTATTAATATGCAGAAGGATTTTCCGGAGGTAGAGTCGGCGGTACGGGTCAAAGGCGAAAGTTTTTTGGTGCGCAAGGGGAATGAGAAATTCCAGGAAAATAACACGGTGATGGCTGATTCTACCTTGTTAAGCATTTTTGATCTTCCATTGCTGTATGGGAATAAAAACACGGCCTTGAAAGAACCCATGAGCATTGTACTTTCCCAGACCGCCGCTAAAAAATATTTTGGCAATGCCAACCCGGTTGGGCAAAGTGTCCTGCTTACAGGTGCTTCCATAAATGCTACCATAACCGGCATTATGAAGGATATACCGGAGGATTCACAGCTAAAGGCGGATATGATAGTGTCCATGTCCTCTCAAAAACAAATCTATGGCGAGTCAATAGATAGCCAGTGGACCAGTTTTAATTTGGTTTCTTATTTGCTTTTGAAACCAGGCACAAGCGCAAAATCTTTAGCAGCGCATTGCTGCTATCGTCATCGCCTTTGGAACGATAAGCTTCCAGGCAATTAAAGCGGCGATATCCAATCCTGTAAAGTCATTGAGAACTGAATGAGGTGTCGGGCGCAAAAAATTTATCTATAGTTTATAGAGCGTATCTGTTCGGGGTTTATTTATAAAAAGTTATTTAAAACAAAGTTTATACAGCTATAATCAAATCTAAAACAATCACCAATGTTCAGGAATTATTTCAAAACAGCGTGGCGCAACATTTTTAAAAATAAATTCTACAGCACCATTAACATTACCGGCCTTGCCATTGGCCTGGCTGTAGGTATCATGATTTTACTCTGGGTGCAGGATGAGTTGAGTTATGATACCTTTCACCAAAACGCCAATGATATTTATAAGATCAACTCGCACATAGGGACCGGCACAAGCGCCCAGGTGTGGGAAGGCTCGCCGGGACCACTTGCTGTTTTTTGCAAACAACAAATACCCGAAGTAGTCAATGTGGTAAGGGTGAATAATATTTACCAGGACTGGCAGGTCACCTACAAGGATAAGAAATTTACAGCATCTAAAATGGCTTATGTTGATTCAACATTTTTTGGCATGTTTGATTTTAAGCTTCGGCAGGGTAACCCGCTAAAGCCATTTCCTGATATTAATTCCATAATCCTTTCATCATCCGAAGCAAAGAAATATTTTGGAGACAGCAAAAAAGCCATTGGGAAACAATTAACGACTGATAATGGAAATTTTACAGTTAGTGGGGTCATGGATGATTTTCCGGAGAACTCAACCATGCAATACAATATACTTTTACCCATGACGTATTATGCCAATTCTTTTATAAAAAATGGGGGCAACGGGAGCTGGAAAACGATGGACGAGGACCTCGGGAATTATTTTTTTAACACCTACGTACAAATTCAGAAAAACGCTTCAGCTCAAATCGTAGGTAAAAAATTAACTAAAATATTTACCGATAAAAAGGATGACGCCAGGGGAAATTATTTTGAGCTGCGTCCCCTAAAAACCATTCATTTAATTGCAGCTGATGGCAGTAGCAGTGCATTACAAACGGTGAGGATATTTCTCATTGTCGCCATACTTATTTTATTTATTGCCTGTATCAATTATGTGAACCTTTCTACTGCACGCTCAATGGTGCGATCGAAAGAAGTGAGTGTACGCAAAATCATTGGCGCGGCACGGGTACAACTTTTTATCCAGTTCATTGCAGAATCAGCTTTGTTATTTTTACTGGCTTCAGTGCTTGCCTTCTTTATTATTTACCTGTTGCTTCCGTTATACAATGACCTTTCCGGCAAGCATCTTGTGTTTAGCTTTACCAATAAGGACGTTTGGGTGGTCGTGTGCAGTTCGATTGCCGGCACACTCGCATTGTCGGGCATTTACCCGGCGCTGTTGCTTTCTTCTTTCAAACCTCTACAGGCATTAAGAGGCAAGATTTCATTAGGGATTGGTAATGCGTCTTTCAGAAAGATATTAGTCGTCACCCAGTTTATTTTTTCCGTCGGGCTAATCACCTCTACGATTATTATTAGTATGCAATTGCGGTACATAAGAGAAAAGGATCTGGGGTTTAATAAAGAATATGTTTTCTCCTTCGGTCTTAGAGACCAGGTCCACGGCCACTATGAAGCGGTACGCAATGAACTTTTAAAACAGCCTGGAATATTGGGCGTTGCCACGTCCGACAATGGCATTGCCGGTGCCAATTCAACCACGGGAGATACTTACTGGGATGGCAAAGAAGCCGACCGGACGTTCTTAATTCATCCAAATGGCATCGATAAAGATTTTATCCCAACCCTTAAAATGTCCATGACAGCCGGAAATAATTTTACGGGTACGAAAGCCGATTCGGCACACCTCATTTTAAATGAGACCGCTGTGAAACAGGCTGGCATTAAGGATCCGGTGGGTAAGGCCTTTACTCTTTGGCAAACCAAAGGCACCATTATTGGCGTGGTAAAAGATTTCAATTATGCTTCCCTGAAACAGCCGATAGAACCGGCAGTATTTTATTATACGCCGGCAGGATGGCGGATGTACATAAAAACAACGGGCAAGGATGCAAACAAAGCTATTGCGGCAGCTCAAAAAGCCTGGAAAGTTTACGCTGCAGACATTCCTTTTACATATTCTTTTCTCGACGATGACTTTAACAATATGTACCAGGCCGAACGGCGAACGGGCTTTTTGTTTAAAGCTTTTGCTGTTGTTGCCATTGCAATTTCGTGTCTCGGCCTTTTCGGCCTTGCTACCTACACTGCACAAATTAAGACCAAAGAGATCGGCATAAGAAAAGTACTGGGTGCAAGCATCGTTAACATCACCAACCTGCTGGCCAAAGAATTTATATTGCTGGTCCTGTTTGCTTTTATAATAGCAGCTCCTGTTACCTGGTTTGTTATGAACAAATGGCTGCAGGATTTTGCTTTCCGGGTAAATGTAAGTTGGTGGGTCTTTATACTGGCCGGTGTTATCGCTGTATTGATTGCATTAATCACGATTAGTTTTCAGTCCATAAAAGCCGCCCTTGCTAACCCTGTCAAAAGCTTACGGGCAGAATAATAACGGCGCGAATTTCTTAGGCGGGAAAGCACGGTACTCAAACACAACTTTTAGCTCTCTTAAAATACTTATGCGCAAAAAACCAGTGTATCAAAAGCGTACACCTCCTGTATCAAAAACGAACTGCTTCGTATACCTGTTGCCGCTATTAGCTTGTAAATCACTTAAGTTTTAATCCGGCACACGTTTGGAACATTTTTTTAGTTACCCATGGTATGCAATAACTATACAGCGTATGTTAATGACATAGAAATTTTATTCATGCAAGGGCCGGCATGAACGCTGATTGAATACCGGGCATTTGATATTAACTGTAAAACAACCTGTATACACTGCCATTAGTAACCTGATAAAAAGCTATCATGATAAAAAACTTGTTGCTTGTTGCACTGCGGAACTTTAAAAAGGATAAATGGTATAGCCTCCTGAATGTATTGGGCCTTACGATAGGGATCACCTTTAGCCTGTTTCTTATTTTTTACATAAGGGACGAATTAAACTATGACCGTTACCACGAAAAAGCCGACCGTATTTTTCGAATCGTTTCCTATATACAGGAGAAAGATAAAAAAACCGACTGGACGCTAACGCAGTTGCCGCTTGCTGCAACATTAAAAAAGGATTATCCTGAAGTCGAAGAGTCTGCCAGGTTCCTGGGCAGGGAAAGGACGTTGTTCAAAAACGGCAATACTAATTTCTTCGAAACAAAAATTTATTATGCCGACAGCACCGTGTTCAACATATTTAGCTACAAATTTATTGAAGGCAATCCTGCCCATGCACTAAATGAACCGAATAGCATTGTTATATCAAAGACCCTGGCGGAAAAGTATTTTGGAAAAAATACCCTCGTTGTAGGAAAAACATTAAAAACGGTATATGATTTATATAAGGTGACAGGGGTAATCGAGGATGTGCCCAAAAACTCCCACCTGGTTTTTGACATGCTTATATCAATGACGAGTGTGCTGAAAGGCAACCGCGATGGGCAGAATGACTGGGGCAACTTTAATAATTTCACCTATGTACTCCTGAAGCCCGGCACAAATGCAGCAGCCTTCGAGAAAAAATTAGTGCCCATGTATGAAAAATATATGGCGCCGATTTTTGCAAAATTTAATATCACGATGCGATACGGCGTGCAGGGGATCACGGCAATACACCTTCATTCAAACCTGGAAAGAGAGCCGGAAGAGCTGGGAAATATGTCGTACATCTGGATTTTTTCAGCCGTCGCTTTTTTTATGCTGTTAATCGCCTGCATCAATTACATGAATCTCACCACCGCGCGGTCGGCACGCAGAGCAAAAGAAATAGGCATACGCAAAGTAACGGGTTCAACAAAAAAGCAATTGATCTTACAGTTTTTAAACGAGTCGCTGGTCACGGCTTTTGTGGCGGTCTTATTGAGCTTCATATTGGTTATAATTTTCTTATCGCTGTTTAATTCCCTGTCTGGCAAAGCGTTTACCATACATACCTTGCTGCAGCCGTTCAATGTCATCTTATTGGTAGGGATCACTTTGTTTACGGGACTGGTCGGCGGCAGCTATCCTGCTTTTTATCTTTCGGGCTTTAACCCGGTGAGTATTTTAAAAGGCGCTCTTTCGAACGCATCGGGAAATGTAAACCTGCGCCGCACATTGGTTGTATTACAGTTTTCCATTTCAATGGTTATGCTTATATGTACCTGGGTCGTGTATTCGCAACTTGCGTATTTGCGAAAAAAAGACCTGGGTTTTAATAAAGACCAGGTCATGATGGTTACGGTAAATACGGGCGAAGACGAACGCAGCAAGATCTCCGCCATGAACAATGAGTTCCGTACCCTTCCCGGTGTGAAATATGTCGGAACGGGCAATAGCTATCCCGGCAGTGCAAACACCAATCTAAGCCTGTTTACAGTTGAAACAAAAAACGGCCATGTTGATAAAGCGATCGAATGTTATGGGATTGATGAAAACTACCTGGGTACGCTAAGTATTCCAGTGGTAAACGGTCGTAATTTTTCAGGAGCTGCAGACACCTTGCATAGCATTATGGTTAATGAGGCGATGGTAAAACATTTTGGATGGGACAATGCCATCGGTAAAAGAGTAAAATTTCCCGGAGATACGTCAGCAAATTACCTTGAGGTGATCGGTGTGGTAAAAGATTTTAACCAGAAATCTTTATACAATCCCATTGCCCCCTTGCTCTTATTTTATGGACCGAATTCCAATATTATCCAGCTAAAGATGAATCCGGCTGATATTAAATCATCCATTAACATGGTCCAGGCCACCTGGAAAAAGTATTTTCCCCAATTGCCATTTGAATATAAATTCCTGGATGAAGATTTCAACTCGCAATATGCGGCAGACCAGAAGCGCGGGAAAATTTTTGCAGCTTTTTCGGTACTTACCATCATCATTACCTGCCTGGGCCTGCTGGGGCTTACCGCATTCACCACTCAACAAAAACAGAAAGAGATCAGTATGCGGCGGGTATTGGGAGCAAGCATCCTTCATGTCGTCACAATGATTACAAAGAATTACTTGTGGCTGGCATTGATTGCCACGCTCATTGCTTTTCCGGTTGCTTTTTATTTTATGAGTACCTGGCTGCGCATTTTTCCTTACAATACCGGTTTGTCAGTGGTTCCGTTTATAGTATCAGCGTTTGTAATCGTAGTCACCGCAGCGTTAACGGCAATGTTTTATTCTGCAAAAGCTGCGCTGTCAAGCCCGGCTAAAATTCTAAAGACTGAATAAACAACACGTGACAGCTCGGATGGTAAACTTCGTGACGTGAGCATTGGGGTTAGTAATGATCCATTTCACTGCCGGGCAAAGAGTAAACAAGGTCGAATAAAATATGTCAGGATGTTAAAACATTATTTCAAGATAGCTTACAGGAACCTTCGGAAGAATAAAGCCTTTTCATTTATCAACATTGTTGGTCTCACCACCGGGCTGACCTGCTGTCTTCTAATGAGCCTGTATATACAACACGAAGTGACCTATGATAATTTTCAGGCAAAAGGAAACCGTATTGCAAGAGTGATCATGGAATACAGCATGGCAGGAAGTGTGACGCGCGGAAATTTTACCAGTACCAAAGTAGCACCGGCCTTCAAAAAAAACTTTCCGGAAGTGGAGTCGGCCGTGAGAATGAGCAAAACCAGCCGGGTTATCCGCTATAACCATAAGCTCTTTGATGAAGATTCTTTTATGTATGCTGATTCTACATTTTTTGATCTGTTCTCTTTCAAGTTATTACAGGGAAGTTCATCTTACGCTTTATCTGGCCCCAATGTGGTTGTATTGACCCGGTCTGTTGCGAAAAAATATTTTGGAGATGAAAACCCGGTAGGGAAAATTATTGAAGTCGGCAGCACAGCAACCAAATACCTGGTAACAGGCCTTATGGAAGACTGCCCATCCAATTCGCAGATCAGGTTTAATTACCTGGCTTCATTCTCATCCCTTGGAGTAACCCAGGAGGAAAGTTATTGGGATGCTAACTATACTACCTACCTGTTGTTGAAGGACGGTCGTATGCTCACTTCGCTGCAGGCTAAGATTCCAGGCTTTATGAAGTTGGAAACGGCAAGGGAACTGACAGGAAATGACTATATAACTTTTCACCTGGAGCCCTTCGACAAGGTTCACCTGTATTCTCCTTACGATAGCTTTGAGCCTAATAGCAGTATTACTTACATTTATATTGTTGCTGTTGTTGCTTTATTAATTCTTGCTATTGCCGGCTTCACTTATGTCAACCTCAGCACTGCCCGATCCATGGAAAGGGCTAAGGAAGTGGGCATTAGGAAAGTGTCCGGGGCAAATAAAAAACAAATCTTCTGGCAATTTATGGCGGAGTCGGTATTACTTGCAGTGCTTGCATTGCTTTTAAGCACAATAGCTGCAGCTTTGCTTCTTCCTTCTTTCAATCAGCTTGCAGACCGCCACCTCGCCTTGTCGTCGTTGTTCTCACCATCGATTGTGATGCTTTCGCTATTGACCATAACATGTGTGAGTCTTTTTGCGGGCAGTTACCCGGCAGGTATACTTTCTGCCTTTCAGCCTGCGAAGGTTTTAAAAGGAGCATTCAAAAATTCTGCCTCCGGCCTTTGGCTTCGCAAATCCCTCATCGTATTCCAATTTGTTATTTCCGCTTTTCTTATTGTGGCTACTTTAATTATTAAAAACCAGCTTCACTACATACAAAATAAGGACCTGGGTTATAACAAAGATCATATTGTTGTGCTGCCACTCGATCAAAGGATGACGGCGATCCTGAGTACCATCAAATCAGCGTTCAGGACAAACCCTAATGTGCTTAGCATCTCAGCGGCGAGTAATGAGCCGGTCAACATCGCGAGTGGTTACTTTATGAGCAGCGAAGGCAAGCCGGGCAAAGACCAGGGTATTTCGGTTAACGGCAATGTGGTTGATGAGGATTTTATCAGTACTATCGGTGCCAGGATTCTTGCAGGCACCGGCTTTACCAGGCAGGACATTAAAGACGTGGACAAAGATGAGCAGGAAAAAAAGGTATACCATTATATCCTGAATGAATCCGCTGTACGCGCCTTAGGATGGCAAGTGCAGGACGCAATCGGCAAAAAAGTATTCCTTGGTGCGCAAAGGCCGGGGACAGTAAAAGCTGTAGTAAAAGATTTTCATTTCTCCACTTTTCATACGCCGATAAGACCACTTGTTTTGTTTAATGAGCAGTGGAGCCGTAACCTCTTAGTAAAGCTGTCAGGAGCTAACATGCAGCAAACTATTGCTTTCATGGAGGCAAGGTGGAAGGAACTGGTCCCATATCGTCCATTCGAGTACCGTTTCCTGGACGACGATTATAACAAATTGTACAAATCGGAAATCCGGCTCGGGGATGTGTTGAATATTTTTGCAGCGATAGCAATAATGCTGGCCGCACTTGGCTTATTGGGCCTGTCTGCATACAGTATCCAGCAACGCGCAAAGGAAATCGGTATAAGAAAGATCCTCGGTGCAAGTATCCCCGGTATCATAGCCCTGTTATCCGGTGGTTTTTTGCGCCTCGTTTCCATTGCATCCCTTATTGCTTTTCCCGTAGCCTGGTGGGTTATGCATCAATGGCTGCAGGGCTTTGCGTATCGCGTTACTATCAGCTGGCGGATGTTTGTTATTTCCGGGGTTACAGCTGTTGTTATTGCTTTCCTTACGGTAAGCTTTCAGGCAGTAAAGGCCGCCATGGCTAACCCGGTTAAGAACTTAAGAAGTGAGTAGGGACAGGCTGTGGCCAGGAATCATAGTTATAGTACCGCATAGATTGTAAGGTGTAAAAAGCACTATCAAACACAAGTTATGTTCAAAAATTATCTAAAAACGACACTTCGTAACTTCCGGAAAAATAGAACTTTTAGCTTTATTAATATTGCCGGCCTTGCGATAGGTACGCTGAGTTGTTTGTATATCTTGTTGTATGTAGAAGACCAGAACAGTTATGATAAGCATCACAGGGAGGCAACGAATATTTACCGCATTACTTCTTCGGTAAAACTGGCCGGCAACAAAGCTAATGGTTCGTCAACTTCACCGCCCGTTGCTCCGGCCATGAAAAATGATTTTGCTGAAGTGAGGCAATTCACCCGTGTGGTAAATTCGGGCATGATGGGGGTAAAGCAGCATTTGCTACGATACCAGGAAAAATCGATTTATGAAAAGGACGCTGACTTTGTCGATTCCACTTTCTTTGACGTCTTTACCTATCATTTCGTTTATGGTCTTCAGGCTCATGCCTTATCTGCACCTTATACAGTCGTATTGATGAAATCGACTGCACGTAAGCTTTTTGGTGATAAAGATCCGGTCGGTAAAATAATCACAATAAATAATGCTTATGGCGATCATGATTTTACGGTAACCGGTGTTGTAGATGAAAGCCTTGGTAAATCGCATATACATGCCAATATATTCATTGCAATGAATAGTGGCGGTATTGGTGAATATGTGCGTCAAAACAATGTATGGGCCGGCAATAATTTTGTCGCTTCCTACGTGAAACTAAGCCCCGGCACCGTGGTTGCATCATTGGAAAAGAAGCTGCCGGCATTTTTGAATAAATATGGACAGGAACAATTGAAGGCTGCAGGAATGGAAAAGCAATTACACCTTCAACCAGTCACTTCTATACATACTACAACAGGCTATGAAGAGGAAATGGACAAAACGGTAAATCCATCTTTCCTGTACATGCTGCTGCTGGTCGCCATATTGATACAGGTAATAGCGTGCATTAACTTTATGAATCTCTCTACGGCCCGTGCGTCAAAAAGGGCTAAAGAAGTGGGGGTAAGAAAAGTGATGGGTGCCTGCCGGGGCGACCTCGTGAAACAGTTTATGGCAGAATCGTTTTTGCTGTCATTAACCGGTGTATTGATTGCATTGCCCTTGGTTTTGATCGCTCTTCCATATCTTAATCATATAACACAGGCTGAAATAACCTTGTCGTTTCTTGGTGACTACAGGGTTTGGCTGATGATGGCCTGCCTAATTGTGGTTACCGGGTTTGTTGCCGGCAGCTATCCCGCTTTTTACCTGTCGGCTTTTCAAACCATAAAAGTCATTAAAGGTAATTTTAACAGTCACATATCGGCGGCCGGGATTCGCCGGTCGCTGGTGGTTTTTCAATTTGTATTGTCGATTGTATTAATCACGTCGGTAATAGTTATCTACAGCCAGTTAAACTATATCAATCACAAAGACCTTGGTTTTGAAAAGGACCAGAAACTCATTCTCAGTTTTCACACGGGGGATGCCCAAAGTAAGATACCTGCACTGCTGGATGACTTGCGGCAATTGGCTGCGGTGCAGGCCGTCAGCAGGTCAAATAATTATTTAAGTCAGCCGGTAATGTATGAATACGGAGTTTATGCTTCGGGGGGAAATGCTGCCGCCGCAACCAATGCACAAAACATAGCGACAGATGAAAATTTTGTCAGGGCAAATGGTATCAAAATTATTGCTGGCAGGGATTTCAGGCAAAACGACTCAGGCCGGGTACTGATCAATGAGGCTCTTGCATTACGAATGGGATTGAATCCCATGGCAGCAGAGGGTACAAGGCTATATTCACAATATTTGTCGCCACCGGGATTTGTTGAAATAGCAGGTGTTATGAAAAACTTTAATTACAATTCATTGCACCAGGAAGTGAAGCCATTCATGCTCGTCTACAATCCAAATGAAGGAGACCTTTCAACACTCACTGTTGCGGCGAACAGCAAAAACTATACAGAACTTTTAGCAAAGATAGAATCGATATGGCGTAAGCATCTGCCCGGGACGCCTTTTGAATATGCTTTCCTTGATGATGAAGTACAAAAACAATATGAAACAGAAATCACCCTGGCTCGCATCATAAACTCTTTTACGCTTATAGCGATCTTTATTTCATGTTTGGGTTTATTTGGCCTGGCTGCTTTCAGCGCTGCACAAAGGAGTAAGGAAATCGGTATCAGGAAAGTGTTAGGAGCCAGTGTTGGGGGTATAGCCCGGCTATTATCAAAAGACTTTTTAAAACTGGTATTTATAGCGATTCTTATTGCGGTTCCGCTTGCCTGGTGGTTGATGACCAAATGGCTGCAGGAATTTTCATATAGGACCGGCATCAGCTGGTGGATGTTTGCATTGGCAGGATGTATTGCTATGCTAATAGCAATGTTTACGGTCAGTTTCCAGGCGATGAGAGCGGCTATTGCCAATCCGGTGAAGGGTTTAAGAAGTGAGTAGAAGGGTTCTAACGCTGGGGCTGGGCCAGGCGGGTTCAGAGAGGGTTCCCGCTCATATAAATAAAACACGGATATTTTATGATAAAGAACATTTTTAAGGTAGCTGTTCGAAACCTGTTGCGCAACAAGGCATTTTCTGCCATAAACATCAGCGGGCTTGCTATTGGTATGGCGAGTGCCCTTTTAATTTTATTGTGGATCTACAATGAAATAAATTATGACCAGTTTCATAAAAACAAACAATATCTATATGAAGTATGGAACCGGGGCACTTTTGACGGCAAATTGCAATGCTGGAACAACACACCTAAAATTCTCGGACCCACTTTAAAACACGAATATCCTGAGATCGCCGACGTGGCAAGACAATATACACGTTGGTATGTGACTAAAGCAGGCGACAAAAAAATCTCTTCAAAAGCACTGGTCACCGATCCTTCTTTTTTATCGATGTTCAGTTTTCCACTGCTCGAGGGCGACCCTAAAACGGCTCTGGGCAATGTATACTCAATTGTGATCACAGAGGCGATGGCAAAAAAAATGTTTGGCACTACCAGTGCTATGAATAAAGTGATCAACATAGACAAGGATAATTTTACAGTAACAGGTATATTAAAGGATTTGCCTGTCAATAGTACGATTGATTTTGAGTACATCCTTCCCTGGGCATATTTAATAAAAACCGGCGGCGATGACAACTACTGGGGCAATAATTCTGTAAATACTTATGTGCAGTTGAAGCCAAACACCAGTGAGGCGGCGGCAGATACAAAAATTAAAAATGTGAGCCGGCAACATTCCAACGGCGAAGTAAAAGAAGAAGTCTTCCTTCATCCAATGAGCAAGTGGCATCTCTATTCAAATTTTGAGAATGGAAAGGTTTCCGGGGGCCTTATCGAAACCGTAAGGTTGTTTGGGATCATCGCGATATTCATATTGTTGATTGCGTGTATAAATTTCATGAACCTGAGTACCGCGCGAAGCGAAAAGCGGGCAAAAGAAGTAGGTATACGAAAAGTTGCAGGCGCCCACAGACCGCTGCTGATTGGTCAATTTATCGGCGAATCTGTGATCATAGCCTTAATCGCGGGAATTCTGGCGTTGTTAATCGTTCAGTTAAGTTTAGACCCGTTTGACAAATTAGTTGGTAAAAACCTTTCTATCCCTTATGGTGATCTATACTTTTGGTCCTTTGCGGTAATTTTTATTTTGATCACCGGCGCAATTGCGGGTAGCTATCCTGCCTTCTTTCTGTCATCATTTAGTCCCGCCGCTGTATTAAAAGGCTCATTTAAAAAAGTACATGCTACGGTTAAACCACGGAAGATACTGGTGGTATTGCAATTCAGTTTCGCAATAGTATTAATCATATGCACATTAATGGTGGTGCAGCAGATCCGCTATGCACAAAACAGGGACGCCGGCTATGATCGCGGACAAATAGTCTATGTGTGGATCGCCGGTGACCTGGATAAAAATTTCCCTGTATTCAAGAATGGATTGTTGGGATCCGGCATTACGTCATCAATAACACGAACCGCTTCGCCGCTTAGTTTCGGGTTTAGTGATACCTGGGGTATTGAGTGGCAGGGTAAAGATCCGAATGCAAAAATAGATTTTGACCGTTATAGCGAAGATGAAGGCCTGGTTAAAACGGCAGGATTAAAGATTTTGCAGGGAAGGGATATGGATCTCGGAAATTATCCGACCGATTCGAGTGCCATGCTGATCAATGAATCTGCTGCCAGGGCTATGAATTTTGAGGACCCGGTAGGACAGCTTATAAAAGATGGTGACGTTCAATACCATATAATAGGGGTCGTCAAAGATTTCTTATTAGGCTCGCCTTATGACCGCGCAAAACCAATGATCATCGAGGGGAGTAAAAGCTATTTCAACGTGGTTCATATAAAGCTGAACGGGAAAAAAAGTACAGCACAAAGTTTAAAAATCATTGAATCAATATTTAAAGAGGCTAATCCCGATTACCCGTTCGAATATCATTTCATAGATGAAGAATACGCAAGGAAATTTGACGATACCCAGCGCATTGCTTCGCTAACGGGTTTGTTTGCGGGGCTTACCATTTTTATTTCATGCCTGGGCTTGTTTGGGCTGGCAACCTACATGGCTGAAAACCGGATAAAAGAAATTGGCGTAAGAAAAGTTTTGGGCGCATCAGTTTTGAATATTACGGCACTGTTATCCAAAGAGTTTCTTGTGTTGGTAGTCATAGCGATCGTTATTGCGTCACCCATTGCCTGGTACGCGATGCATTTATGGCTGCAGGGCTATTCCTATCGCATTGATATGCAATGGTGGGTTTTTGCTATGGCCGGTTTGCTATCAGTGTTGATTTCATTAATTACGGTAAGTTTCCAGGCTATTAAAGCAGCCGTTGCCAACCCGATAAAAAGTCTCAGGACAGAATAAAGGCAGGTATTGTCAGAATAAGTATAAATAAGATCTCATGATTAAAAATTATTTAAAAATTGCCTTCAGAAACCTCTGGAATAACAAAGGGTTTTCCGCTATCAATATTGCCGGACTGGCTGTGGGACTCTCCACCTGCCTGCTCATGTTGTTTTTTGTAGTTGATGAATTGAGCTACGATAGGTATAATGAAAGGGCCGGCCGCATTTACCGGGTCGACGGAGATATCAAGTTCGGAGGGAATCATTTTATACTAGCCGTGGCCCCTGATCCTCTCGGACCGGCACTTAAAAAAGATTTTCCGCAGGTGGAACAATATGTTCGTTTCCGCAATTACGGGGGATTCTTTGTAAAGAAAGATGCGCAAAATATTAACGAGGAAAATGTCATCTATGCAGATTCTTCCTTATTCGACGTGTTTACACTGCCGATGATCCAGGGCGATCCGAAGACGGCATTGGCCGCCCCTAACAGTGTTGTCATTACGGAGAAAACTGCTGTCAAATATTTTAATTCAACAGATGTCGTGGGAAGAAACCTCCTAATTAATGACACAAATAATGTTAAAATAACAGGTGTTATAAAAAACATTCCGGCACAATCGCATTTCAACTTTGATTTTTTTGTATCGCTTTCTACTAAGGACGAAAGCCGGCAGAACAATTGGGTAAGCAATAATTTTAATACATATATTGTATTGAAAAAAGGAGCTGATCCGAAAAAACTTGAGGCGCAGTTTGGTGCTATGGTTCTTAAGTACGTGGGGCCCCAGGTTAAGCAAATGATGAACATTTCGATGGATGATTTTGCAAAGAACGGCAACTTCGACAACTATATTTTAACCCCCTTAACACAGATCCACCTACATTCGAATAAGACAGCGGAGCTTGGGATCAACAGCAGTATCGGACTTGTATATATTTTTTCTTTTATTGCTATACTTATTTTGCTGATCGCGTGTGTGAACTTTATGAATCTTTCCACAGCGCGTTCTTCTAACCGGGCTAAAGAAGTAGGGGTGCGAAAAGTCTTAGGGTCATTACGGAAAAACCTCGTCGCGCAATTTCTCACGGAATCCGTACTTGTAAGTCTTCTCGCGTTGATGATTGCAATCCTTCTTGCCATGCTGATGCTGCCGTATTTTAACCAGTTGTCGGGAAAGCAAATGACCATGGAAATTTTTTCAAAGCCATGGTTATTCCCATCCCTTATCGGTTTGATGCTGGCTGTTGGCGTAATTGCGGGAAGTTACCCGGCGTTTTTTCTTTCCGCCTTCAATCCCGTGGAAGTCCTGAAAGGTAAGCTTGCCATGGGGTTCAAGGGGAGCTGGCTCAGAAGTGGCCTGGTGGTCTTCCAGTTTTTTATTTCTGTCGGCCTTATTATAAGTACCATTATTATCTACAGCCAATTAAAGTATATCCGTAATAAGGACCTCGGGTATGACCGGAGCCATGTTTTGGTGGTAAAAAACACCTATCCGCTGGGCAAGAATGCGCGGGTGTTTAAAGACGAAGCGCTGCGTATCTCGGGCGTACAACAAGCGACCATGACCGGTTTTTTGCCAACATCCGGATGGAGGAATGATAGCCCCTTGTTTCCCGATGCAACGCTTGACCAAAAGAAAGCCGTATCCATGCAAATATGGACGGTTGATGAAAACTACATACCCACCTTAGGCATGCACATGCTAAAAGGGAGAAATTTTTCAAAAGAATTTCAAACCGATTCATCAGGCATAGTGATCAATGAAGCAGCTGCAAAATTGCTTGGCTTTAGCGACCCGCTCAACAAGCCGCTTTATTATATGAATGACTTTGGAAACAGTAAAAATCTCACAACCTATCACATCCTTGGTGTGGTAAAAGACTTTAATTTTAGTTCGTTACGCGAAGAAATAATACCCCTGGCATTAATTTTCCAGGAACAAACCGGCAGTATCACATTTCGCATCACCACCACCGATATTCCCCGACTGATAGCCCAGATGGAAAATAAATGGAAGATATTGGCGGCCGGGCAGCCTTTCAATTATTCTTTTATGGATGATGATTTCAATAATATCTATAAATCGGATCAACAGACGGGTAAAAAATTCATCTCTTTTGCAGTGCTGGCTATTTTTATCGCCTGCCTGGGTTTATTTGGATTGGTTACTTACGCCGCCGAGCAGCGCATAAAGGAAATTGGTATCCGCAAAGTGCTTGGCGCATCCGTAGGTTCTATTGTGGGGATGTTATCTAAAGATTTTTTAAAGCTCATTGCGATTTCAGCTTTTATAGCATTTCCGGCCGCATGGTTGGGAATGCATATCTGGCTCCAGCAATTTGCATACAGGATTTCTATTACCTGGTGGGTATTTGTGATTGCAGGAAGTATAGCGCTTGTAATTGCGTTATTAACTGTTTGTGTGCAGGCAATAAAAGCGGCGGTGGCCAACCCCGCAAAAAGCCTTAGGACAGAATAGTGTCTTAGCATAGTGGTCAGCGTGTCGACGTTTCAGGTAAGACCACATTTGTGAAATCATTGCGGAAGAGGTGGGCAAAAGGGATCGGGATTAAAAATTCAACAGTCAACTATTGATCACATGATTAAAAATTATATCAAAATCGCCTGGCGCAATTTGTGGAAAAATAAGATTTTTACGTTGCTTAATCTTGGAGGGCTGAGTATTAGCCTGGCTTCGTGTCTTATAATTTTTTTCTGGGTAAGGGATGAGCTCAATTACGATACTTTTGGCGCTAATGCGGACCGGGTGTATCGTGTAGCCCTTAATTTCAAGGCAAAGAATCAACCAGATAAACAGTTTGCGCTTACTGCGGGACCGCTCGCTCCCGCGTTGGTAAAGGATTTTCCTGAAATTGAAAAGGCCGTGAGGTTTGAGCTATTCAGCGCATTAATAGGGTATAAGACGGAGCATTTTTTTACTGACAAATTTTTATTTGCGGATTCGACTTTCTTTGACGTTTTTGGTTTCCCCCTTCTGGAAGGAAATCCTCATTCTGTACTGAACGGAACGAACTCCGTTGTAATTTCTGAAAGTCTTGCAAAAAAGTATTTTGGTACCGGTCCCCACGGTTTCCGTGAGGCTGTTGGAAAAACCATTACCTGTAACGACACCATCTTATTAAAGGTGACGGGCATTTCCAGGGACCTGCCTGAAACAAACCATTTTCATTTTGAAATGGTTTGTTCGTTGAATGTTTTGGAGAGCGCGGGCATTGACAATACTACCGGCTGGTGGAACGATGATTTTTATACCTATGTATTATTAAAAGATCCAAAGGCCGCAACTGCCCTTGGGGCCAAGATCGAAAATGTGATGGACCGGTATTACGGCAAGGAGAATAAGGCGATGGGGTATACCGGCCTGCATTTTTTGCAGCCACTTACCAGTATACATCTTCATTCTAACCTGGCTAATGAAATAGATGCGAATAGTAGTATGGTATCTCTGGAGATCTTTATTGCCATTGCGATTTTCCTCTTAGTAATTGCATGCATCAACTACATTAATCTTACTACGGCCACGTCTTTTAAAAGAGCAAAGGAAATTGGGATAAGAAAAGTTGCCGGCGCGGCAATTCAACAATTGATTGCTCAATTTTTGAGCGAGTCGATCCTGGTGGCACTTGCTGCCCTGTTGCTTTCCGTGTGCCTTTCTGAGCTTTTTCTTCCCCTGTTTAACGAGATAGCCGCAACACAAATTTCTTTGCGTTCACATCTTTCATGGAAGGTGATTCTAATGATAGCCGGAACAGCTGTTGCGTTGGGCATTGTTGCGGGCATCTATCCTGCATTTTATCTTTCAAATATCAAACCGGTGAAAGCGTTCAGGAATGCACTGCAAAAAAGAGGAAGCCTTCTTTCGCTTCGAAAATCACTGGTTGTTTTTCAATTCACGCTTTCAGTTGTCCTTATTGTGTCAACGATAATAGCATTGCAGCAATTGAACTACATGCAATCACGGGACCTGGGGTTTGACAAAGAACAGGTGGTTGCTGTGCCGCTGAGGAACCCGGCGCAGAGCTATCAAAAGGAGGTCATAAAAAAGGAGTTTGCCAAAGATGCAAACGTGGCAATGGTTACTACGTCATCTTCAACACCGGGGAAGACACTTAATAATATTACCACGTTACCCGAAGGCGTTCCCCGTGACCAGTTGCAGTCAATGAACACGCTGGTAATTGACTATGATTTTATCAACACATATAAATTGAAAATTGCGGCGGGCCGGAATTTTTCAGAAAAATACGGTACGGATTCATCGGCATTTATTCTCAATGAGACCGCAGTAAAAGAACTGGGATGGGGAGCGCCTGAAAAGGCCATCGGCCGCGGTTTTGAATGGGGCCTCGGTAAAAAGGGCAAGATCATTGGCGTTGTAAAGGATTTTCATTTTAATTCACTTCAACGCAAGGTGGTCCCCGTTATAATGCACCTTATGCCGCTTAATAGTGGCTGGTATAATTTTGTTTCTTTAAGGATTAACACAAAGGACATTCGACATACGATGCAGTCGTTGCAACAACAATGGAAGAAGATCTTACCGGCTTATCCATTTGAATATTTCTTTGTTAATGAAGATTATAATAAGCAATATAAAACGGAACAACGCCTCGGCAGGTTATCGGCCATGTTCTCCCTAATCACCATATTCATTTCATGCCTTGGTTTATTTGGACTTGTAATGGTTGCGGTTTCCAGGCGCACGAAGGAAATAGGGGTAAGAAAGGTGTTAGGCGCCTCCGTTACCGGTATCACGGTATTGCTGTCGAAAGATTTTCTGAGGCTGGTCGCGGTAGCTATACTTATAGCTACTCCCGTTGCGTGGTGGCTCATGAATGCATGGCTGTCTGACTTTGCCTACCGCATTCAAATAAGCTGGTGGGTATTTATCATAGCGGGTATGACCGCAATTTTTATCGCGCTGTTAACCGTAAGCTTTCAGGCGATAAAGGCAGCCGTTGCTAACCCGGTAAAGAGCCTGAGAACAGAATAGTGATGCCGCAAAAATATTAAGGTCGTGAAGGTCTCGCGGCTAGTGGCGGGTCAACCATTATGGGTCAATTTGAGTTGCGGACACGGCTCAAGGTTTACAGCCGCAATAAAAGCCATTATAAAAATATAACAACTAACAATCTATGTATAAAAATATTTTTAGGACAGCATGGCGGAACATGTTTCGCAATAAGGTATTTACATTTCTAAATATATCCGGCCTTTCTATCGGTATCGTCGTGTGCCTGGTTATCGGGATATGGGTTAAAAGGGAAGTGAGCTTTGATGACTTCCATCCAGGTGGCAACGAGGTATTCCGCTTATGGAATACATTTAAAAGTGAAAGCGAATCATTTTCACAGGCTCCTTCCGGCGCCGCTTTCGGTGCACAATTGCCCGCACAGTTGCCCATCATAAAATCGACCTGCCGGATCTTTCCCGTAAATAATAAAATAAGGAAAGGCACCCGGCAATTTTTTGAAAATAATGGGATAATGGTTGATAGTAATTTTTTTAAATTCTTCGGCTTCAGGTTAATTAAAGGTCAGCCCGGAAAAGTCTTGCAATCGTCATCACAGGTGGTGCTTTCTGAAAAAATGGCTATTAAATATTTCGGTAAAGAGAACCCGGTTGGTAACACCATACTTATCGATGACGAATACCCCATGACTGTCTCCGGCGTGGTAGAGGATGCCCCTGTGAATTCCCACATTCAATACGGCTATATCCTTCCTTCATCTTTCCTGAGAGAAAGCTTAATGAAAAAATACAACAACGATATAAACGACATGTGGCTGGGTGGCTGGCCTTACACCTACGTCAGGCTATCGGGTCCTGAAAAGCGCGATGAGGCCGAAAAGCAAATCAACGTAATAGCAGCGAAGTTTTCTGAAAAGGGCTGGAAAGAAAATAAGATGTCATATAAGTACTTCCTGCAGCCATTACGTGACATTCATTTAAAATCACAACTACGATACGATGCAGGTAACAATGGCAGTATCGCCAGGGTAGAAGTATTTTCAATCCTGGGAATTATTGTTTTATTGCTTGCCTGTATCAATTATACCAACCTGACGACTGCGGGCGCAATCAGGCGTGCCAAAGAAACCTCCGTAAGAAAAGTGGTAGGTGCGACGAGGTCGCAGCTTATGCGGCAGTTTTTTTCAGAGACCTTTATCTTATGCACTATTGCAGTTATTGTGGGGATTGTGTTGCTTAAAATGATTTTACCTGCGTTTTCAGCATGGATCGGAAGCACCTATGATTTCAATTTTACCCCGGTAAGTATTCTTATGGTGCTGGCGTTTATTACGCTGGTGTCTCTGGTTGCGGGTATCTATCCGTCTGCACTGCTATCTTCTTTCAAACCGGCTATTTCTCTCAAAGGAAATTTTTCCCAAAGTAAGAGAGGGAATATCTTCAGAAAAACACTGGTTGTATTTCAATTCTCCATCACCATCGGATTGGTTGCCGCAATATTTATTATTAACCGCCAAATGGATTTTATAAAAAACAGGTCGCTGGGTTTTAATGGGAATGCGGTAATTGAAGTACAATTCCAGGGGGACGCCTCGGTAAACAGGCAATACGGTGTGCTCAGGAATGAATTGCTTGCGAGCCCCTACATCCTTAACGTAAGCGAGCACGGACAAAATGTTGTAGGCGGCCTGGGTAATGGATGGACAACCACAGAAAATTTAAAGGGTGAGGAGATTTCAACCAGCCTTTATAACATTAGTGTTGATACTTCCTATTTCAATACCTATGGAATGCAGTTAGCCGCAGGGCGTTTCTTTTCGAAAGACATTCCCACCGATACAAGCCAGGCGGTACTGGTGAACGAGGCTGCCGTAAGAACATTCGGATGGGGCAAACCCTCAACTGCAATTGGGAAGAAATTTGGAAAAGGTACAGATGTTCAATATGTAATAGGGGTGGTAAAAGATTTCAATTTTGAAGACCTGCACAAACCTGTTGAAGCGTTGAAAATTAACTACTCAACGTCTGGAGAAAGACTATCGCTGAAAATCGATGCAAAGCATATGGAGGCAGCAGTTGATCACCTCAAAAAAATATGGAAAGCAACTATAGCCGGCGTGCCGTTGCAATATACTTTTATAGATGAAAGTATACGCAAACAATATGGCAGCGAACAAAAAATGCAGGGTGTATTTTACGCCTTTGCCGCCCTTTCCCTGCTTATTGCATGCCTCGGCTTATTTGGGCTGTCCATTTTTATCGTGGAAAGAAAAATAAAGGAAATTGGAATCAGAAAAGTGCTGGGAGCGAGCGTTGGCGGAATTGTGCGGTTACTGTCTACAGATTTTGCAAAGTTGGTTTTGATCTCGGTGCTAATTGCTACGCCAATCGCCTGGTATTTTATGAATAGCTGGCTGGAAGGTTTTGCCTATCGTATTGCCGTGAGCTGGTGGTTTTTTGCGCTGGCAGGAATTATTGCACTGCTGATAGCCCTTATTACGATAAGCTTCCGGGCAATTAAGGCGGCCATTGCAAATCCCGTTAAAAGCTTGCGAACTGAGTAGCCATGTGTAAGTGTTATGTACCGGTGAATAAACCAATGATGCTTAGAATGCCACTATAAGGTATATTCTATTCCGCGGATGTGCGCATTTTATTATTGACCGTGACGAGGTGCCAATAAATTACACTACGACCGTTTCACCAGTACAAAAGATATTTATACAGCGCAGTATTATTCCCAGATAGGACCTCGAAGAAATGGGTTATATCTTAACGACATCCGCCATGTTTAAAAATTATTTTAAAGGTGCCTGCAGGCAGTTACTGAAAAATAAACTTTTCACGGCTGTGAATATAATAGGGCTGTCCACAGGACTGGCAAGTATCATGACCCTATCTGTTTTGGTGTACCAATATTTAACTACAGACGGTAACCAGGAAGACATCGGCCAAATGTATTATTTAAAGACCCATACACCAGATGGCAGCGAGTATACGTCCACGACCTATCCCTTACTTGGGGAAATAGTCAAAACGTGTCCTGGAATAGAAGCTGCAACACATATACAGACCTGGTATTATCCCTGGTTGAAATACGGATCAAAAGAATTTCAGGAAACGAGCCAATTCGTTGACACCGGGTATTTTAACGTGTTTCGATTTCCATTCAAATATGGTAACCCCGCCAGTGCGTTGGCAGATAAGTTCTCAATCGTCCTTTCCGAAGAAACAGCCGAAAAATTTTTTGGCAAAACGAATCCTGTCGGAACAATTATCACCGCTGATGATACACTCCAACTTACGGTTACGGGGGTGCTGGAACATATACCGGCAAACTCAACCATACGCCCGGTGATTTTATTACCGACCGCACTTCTTGAGGCCAATGCTGATTTTAGAAGCGGGGCCAATTGGTACAACTTTTTTGCCGACAATTATATCAGGCTGAAAAAAAAGAGTGATGTACACAAACTCGATATAGGCATTGCGTCTATTATACGGCTAAACTATGCGCCGGAACAAAAGAACAGTAAAGTATTTGCCGTTCCATTTAGTAAAATCGGCCTGGAAAATTCAAAAATGGTTGGTGCAATTATCAGGGGCTCAATAGGCGCAGGCCTTTTCATATTGCTCATTATACTGGTTAATCTTATCAATCTTAATACTGCCGGCATGTATTCGCGTACCAAAGAGGTCGCTGTCAGGCAAATGATCGGGGGTTCTAAAAAGAATATTATTGCCCAGTTCTGCATTGAAAATGGATTGATTGTTTTTATTTCAACGGTCGTTGCCTGGCTCCTTTTTTCATTACTTCTTCTGCCGGCTATCGGCGATTTAGTAAAGGATAAATTCGGTGACATCGAAACAGGTATTGCTAGAGATTATCCCCTCATACTTCTTTTTACAGGAATCGCACTTTTATTTACAGTACTTGCCGGAAGTTTGCCGGGGCTGAAATTGGCTGCTGTAAAAGTAACCGACGCTATAAAGGGCAAGCTCACACCGGGCAACTACAAAAGCAGTAGCGTGCGTAATATCTTTATTACCGTACAATTCGTGCTTGCCATTACGCTCATTTGCATAACCATAGTTCTTAGCAGGCAAATAAACTATATGAAAACGACTGCTCTCGGGTTTAACACCCGTGATGTAGCTGTGGCAAGACTTGATCTGGCTTTCCGTGATAAAAAAACCGCTGCCGTAGCATTTGAACGTATACTGAATGAGCTAAAAAATAATCCGCACGTTAAGGCTGTTTCAACCAATAACGTAGTGCCCACCGCATACTGGCAGAACTATAACAATTTTTACGACCCGTCAACAAATAAAGAGATACACCTCAAACAAGCACCAGCCGACGCAGGCTATTTGCCTACTTATCAAATACCACTTATCCAGGGTAAAAATTTTGATGATTTATTGGCAGCTTCGCAAAAAGATGCTGTTTTGATCAACCGTTCAGCTATGAATGCATTTGGATGGAAGGATGCTGTTGGTAAACAGATAAAATCTAAAGGAGACCCTGAGACCTATACGGTGATTGGCGTGATGGAAGATTTTCACTACCAGGATTTACAAAATGTTATTGAGCCGGTCATTCAATGGTACACCGGCCGGCCGTCCCTTGACAAGGGTAGCCTGAGCATACGAACGGATGCAGGTTATATGAAACCTGTTATGCAATGGCTCGAGCGCGCTTTCAAAACTATTCCAAGCCGTCGCCCCTTCAGTTATGAATTAATGAGCGACAAGGTAGAAAAACAGTATACATTGTTCGACGGAATTCTAGGGATAGCCAACTACATATCACTATTAACTATACTCATTGCCAGTATGGGTATGTTTGGACTAATATCATTGTTTGCAAAACAGCGGGTAAAAGAAATAGGCATACGCAAAGTCCTTGGAGCAACCGTAGCTGATATCAGTAGATTGTTGTCCACGGATTTTTTACTGCTAATTGGCATAGCGATCTTGATTGCGTCACCGATAGCATGGTACATTATGAACAACTGGCTGCAGGGTTTTGCCTACAGGATAAGCATTAGCTGGTGGATGTTTTTTATTGCGGGCTCCATTGCAATAATGATTGTATTACTCACCATAGGCTTACTGGCAATAAGAGCAGCGATTGCAAACCCGGTTAAAAGCTTGCGAACTGAGTAAGTTATCACCAATAGCCAATGGCAACAAAACAAAAAATAAAATAAAAAATTATGTACCGAAGCTATCTTACAACCGCCTGGCGCAATATCAAAAAGAACGCCATATTTTCTTTGATCAATATTGCTGGTCTTGCGATCGGCATGGCTGCCTGCCTGCTGATCTTGCAATATGTAAACTTTGAGTTAAGCTACGACCAGTTCAATAAGAACATCAGTGACGTGTACCGTGTATATAATGACCGCTATCAAAATGGTAAGCTTATTCAGCATGGAACGATTACTTATTCCGCTATTGGCAAAGCAATGCAGGATGACTACCCCGAAGTAATTAACCACGCGAGGGTAGAGCCATTTGGTAAACTTATAATAACATATGGCAACAAGAAGTTTGGCGAGCAAGAGGTGATCGCAGTCGATAACTCTTTTCTGAGTATGTTCTCATACCAGTTCGTTGCGGGTGACAACAAAACAGCCCTGAACGATCCTTTTAATGCAGTTCTCACACAATCTGCTGCAACCCGGTATTTTGGTGTCCGCGAAAATTTTGGCTCATTGCTGGGTAAGGCTATTGTTATGGGGCGTGACTCTATGCCCTACAAAATAACAGGCATCTGTAAGGATGTTCCTGAGAATTCCCATTTGCAATTCGATATCCTGGCGTCATACGTTACCATGCTGGCTGGTAAATATCCTTATACACAGGCAGATTATGATTTCACTGATTCTGATTTCTGGCATTATATTCAATTGCGCCATGGAACGGATTATAAAGCATTGGAAGCGAAATTTCCCGCTTTTAGCCAGAAATATTTCCAGGGTAATAAGATTTCCGGGAGTGTAGAAAAATTTTATTTGCAGCCTTTAGCGAAAGCGCATTTGTATTCCAACTTCGAATACGAAATTGGTAAAACAGGCAGCGCTACAGTGGTTTGGGGGTTGCTATTAATTGCGTTATTCATAATCATTATTGCATGGGTAAATTATATCAACCTGTCCACCGCCCGCTCAGCAGAAAGAGCCCGCGAAGTGGGCGTACGCAAAGTTACAGGCGCCACTAAAAATCAACTGATCCGCCAGTTTCTCACTGAATCTTTCCTCATAAATTTGATCGCCCTTTTGATGGCCTTACTGCTGGTCCTGGGCTTACAGCCTGCTTTTAATGCACTTATTCAGCATAAGCTTTCCCTGGCATACCTTTTTCAAAAAAGTCTTGGCGGGTATAGTATTACTATGGGACTGCTGGCCCTTGTACTTGCGGGAATTTTTATTTCGGGCTTTTATCCGGCCTTTGTGCTGTCATCCTTCAGGCCTGTCCTGGTTTTAAAAGGTAAATTCAGTGCCTCGAAAAGAGGGATTTTTTTGCGTAAAGGACTTGTAGTCGGCCAGTTTGCGATAACGGTAGCCCTTATTACCGGCTCATTAATAGTATATAAGCAAATAAAATTTATGAGTGAACAGGAACTGGGTATGAATATCAGCCAGGTGCTTATTGTGAAACCGCCCATGCTTAGCGATTTTGATTCGACGTTCATTGTGAAAACAAACAGCTTTAAGGAAGAGGTAAAGCAGATCGCCCACGTGAAGGGAGTGACCACGTCAAACCGGATCGCTGGTGATGAGTTGGGCCGCTCCTTTAAAGTGCACAGGACCGATGACAACAGTGGGAATCATTTTACCGTGAGGAACATGGGTGGAGATTATGATTTTCTTAAAGTATATGGGATAAAATTGATCACGGGAAGAAATTTTTCTCCGGCCGATTATAACGCTGATTTTAATAAACTTCACAACATCATCCTAAATGAATTGGCTGTTAAAACACTTGGCTTTACCTCCAATGAAGATGCCATCGGAAAATCTATTACTATGTTTGATAAGAAGTGGGACGTTATTGGCGTTATGAATAATTATCACCAGAAATCATTGAGATATCCGCTCGAAGCCACCGTAATGATGCCCACGTATGGCAACTTTAACCCGATTTCTGTAAAGGTGGATGCGGCAAACATTGCCTCAACAATGGCTGCTGTTAAATCGAAGTATGCAAAATTTTTCCCCGGTGATTTATTTGATTATTATTTTCTTGATGAAAAATTCAATACGCAATACCGGGACGATCAGTTGTTCGGTAAGGCCTTTGGTATATTTGCCGGCTTTGCTATTTTTATTGCCTGTCTTGGCCTGCTGGGGCTATCCCTCTTTGCTACGACGCAGCGCACGAAGGAGATAGGTGTTAGAAAAGTTTTGGGAGCTTCCATTGCCAATATCGTTCTGCTTTTGTCGAAAGATTTTATAAGGCTGGTTATTCTTGCGTTTGTAATTGCTTCACCACTTTCCTATTTTGTAATGCATCACTGGTTACAGGATTTTGCATACCGCATCAATATTGAATGGTGGGTGTTTGCTCTTGCAGGAATTCTTTCTATTACTGTTGCATTGGCAACTATTAGCTACCAGGCAGTGAAAGCAGCGGTTGCCAACCCGGTTCGGAGTTTGAGAAGCGAGTAACCATTCTATTATGGTTTGTGTATCGGTGTTGAAACCTTGCATGAACCGTCACAGTTGATCATTGTGCTGAGGTTTGTCCGGATACCAGCCGGGGCTTACTTGCTGCAGGCTTGCGACAAATTTATTTGTGTCTCACGCTTTTGGGCCTTATTAGAAACCGGCCATACTTTTGCTTTTGACCTACTTTTAAACTGTATCAATACCGTACACTCCTGTATCAAAAACGAACTATTTCGTATATTAACGGCAAATATTGTATTGTAAATCACTTGTGTGGTAATCCGGCATGCGATTGGGGTACTATTGCCGGCATTCAGGCTTATAATCAACGCACAACCTTCTGCCTGATATTTTCAAAAATATCCCATCATTAAATAAGTTACTATGCTGAAAAATTATTTAAAAACGGCCTTCAGAAACTTTTGGCGCAATAAAATTTTTTCATTGATCAATGTTTTGGGATTGTCAATAGGCATCAGTGCTACGCTGGTAATTTTCCTTATCGTTAGTTATGAGTTTAGCTTTGACAAATTTGAAAGGGGCCATGAAAGGATCTACCGGGTCGTTCTTGATGCAAAATTTAATGGAACAGAAGGCCATTCCGCTGCTGTGCCGGCACCCCTAAGCGCGGCAATTCAAAATGAAATGACAGGTATTGAACTCACAGTCCCCGTTATGCAGTTCCAGGGCGATGCGACCACAATGGTTTCCGTTACTCATGGTCCTGGCAAACCTGTCCTTTATAAAAAACAGGACAACATTGTCTTTACAAATGCCCAGTACTTTCAATTGTTGCCATATGAGTGGATAGCCGGCTCAGCAGAAACTTCGCTGCGTGACCCTTTTGCAATAGTACTGACTGAAAAAAGGGCGCACCTTTATTTTCCCGGTTTGGCTGCAGAAGACATCATAGGCAAACAGGCAATTTATAACGGAATAACGGTGACCGTTTCCGGTGTTGTCAAGGATTTGAAAGAACATACGATCTTTACTGCCGAAGAATTTATTTCCTTTCCTACCATTGCGAAGACAAGCCTGCAGGAACAGTTTATGATGAATGTATGGAACGACTGGATGGCTTACTCCCAGTTGTATGTAAAAATATCAAAAGGTAACAGCCGCGAGAACAGTGAAGCGCAATTGAAAAAGATCCTGCTGAAGTATAATAAGGATGCCAGCAAAGATGCTAATAATACAATGGCTTTTCATTTGCAACCCCTGGATGATACGCATTTTAACAGCCAGTACCAGGGCGTAGGTGCCAGGATTGCCCATAAGCCTGCGCTTTACGGATTGCTGGCGATTGCTGCTTTTCTCCTGTTACTGGCGTGCATCAATTTTATTAATCTTACCACGGCCCAGGCTTCACGGCGTGCAAAAGAAATCGGGATAAGAAAGACCATGGGGAGCTCAAAAAAGAGCTTAATATTCCAGTTCCTGAGCGAAACGTTTTTCGTTACGCTGATTGCCACAATTCTCTCCGTAATCGTGACGCCGCTACTCCTGGAAATGTTCAAGGATTTTATTCCGCAAGGTCTACACCTTGATCTTTGGAATCAGCCTTACCTTATTTTGTTCCTACTATTACTTACCATAACGGTTAGCTTTTTTGCAGGATTGTACCCATCATTCGTATTATCAGCTTATAAGCCGGTGCTGGTGTTAAAAAACCAGGCTTTTGCCGGTTCAGATCAAACGAGAAACGCATGGATAAGAAAATCGCTTACGGTATCACAATTCGTAATAGCGCAGTTCTTTGTCATTGCGACCGTAATGGTTAGTAAACAGATCAACTATTCGCTTACTTCCGATATGGGCTTTAATAAAGAAGCGGTTATTAATTTTGATATGCCGCGTGACACGGTCGCCGCGCATGGGCAGCAACTTTTGAATTCAATAAAATCAATTCCGGGCGTAGCCATGGCCAGTACCGGGTTTTTTGCACCTGCCGATGCAGGCGTCGCTTTTACCAACCTGTCGTTTAAAAATGGTAAAGAGGAAATAACACCTAATACCCAGATCCGGTGGGGAGATCCAAACTTTATCAAACTTTATGGCATAAAATTGATAGCCGGAAGAAACGTTTTGCCAAGCGATACCATCAAGGAATTTTTGGTCAATGAAACATATGCCCGCGCCATAGGGTTCAGGAACCCTTCAGAAGCACTCAACAAATTCCTGCAGTGGAACGGGAAAAGTGTCCCTGTTGTTGGTGTCATGAAAGATTTCCATGATCAATCTATGCGCTCTTTGATCAGTCCTGTTGTGTTTGGAGGTGCTAATGGATCAACCTTTCATATAAAACTAAAACCAAACGATGCCGGTGGAAACCGGTGGAAAAATACCATCGCCGCAATACAAAAGAGCTACAAGCAAATGTACCCTGGGGAAGATTTTAACTACACGTTTTTAGATGACACGATTGCAAAGTTTTATGAAAGCGAACAACATACTGCGAGCCTGCTGAGTTGGGCCACGGGTCTTGCCATCTTTATAAGTTGCCTGGGGCTGCTTGGACTGGTGCTCTATACGACCAACGTGCGCACAAAGGAAATAGGCATTAGAAAAATATTGGGCGCGTCCGTTAACAGCATTGTTGCCCTCTTGTCTAAAGAATTCATCCAGCTGGTCGCAATAGCTTTTGTGATCGCGGCTCCCATAGCATGGTGGCTCCTGTCTAGATGGCTTCAGGATTATGCGTATAGAACTACGCTGAGCTGGTGGGTATTTGTGCTGAGTGGTATTGCCATGTTAATAATAGCCTTTATTATATTAAGCATCCAAACAATAAAAGCAGCTGTTGCGAACCCAGTAAAAAGTTTAAGAACCGAATAGGCAAACAACAGGCTGGTGTATTCCATAGCGTCCTGATCCTCACTTCGGGGGTTGAGTTCATAAAACAAAAGATATGATAAAAAATTATTTCAAAATAGCGCTTAGAAATATTTTGCGTCACAAGGCTTACTCAATACTTAATATCTCCGGACTGGCTATTGGAATGGCCTGTAGCATTCTTATACTTTTGTGGGTACAGAATGAATTAAGCTACGACAGGTTTCATGCCAACTCAGGCCGGCTTTACCGGCTGATTGCCAATGCGGGCGATTTCAAGGCAGCGGTAAGCCCCGCGGGTATGGCTGGCGGATTACAAAGAGAAATTCCGGAAATAAAGGCTACCGTGCGCCTGAGCAAACCAACAACCTGTCTGCTCGAAGCGGGCACCAAAAAATTTGAAGAATCCAGGGTATTTTATGCTGATTCAAATTTCCTGCAGGTGTTTTCTTTTCCGTTGTTAAAAGGAAATAGCAGTACGGCGCTCGGGCGCCCCGATGGCATACTCATCACAGCAGATATGGCCAGGAAATATTTTGGAAATGAAGAAGCCCTCGGTAAGATCATAAGAAAGGATAACCATAAAAATGTGGTTGTAACGGGGATATTGGCTAACACACCTGCAAATTCACATTTACAATTTGATTTTATTATGCCGATATCATCTATAGCGGCAACTGATTACGATCTAAAGAATAACGTGTGGGGAAATTTCAATTATTATAGTTACCTCCAATTGGGCGAAAATGTAGACCAGTCGCCGCGTAACCTTCAAAAGCTTATTGCCCGCATTCACCAGGTATATAAGACTCATGTAAAGGAAATGAAAATTAATTTCAACCTGCAGCCTTTAACCAGTATTCATTTATATGCTAACCTGCAAATTGATCTTCCGGGTAACGGCAATATCCAGTATGTAAATATTTTTTTTGTAGTCGCGCTGTTTATCCTTGCAGTGGCCTGTATAAATTTTATGAATCTTGCAACAGCGCGCTCAGCCAGGAGGGCAAGGGAAGTTGGGCTTCGAAAAGTTGTAGGGGCCGGAAGGGGCCAGTTGATTGCCCAGTTCCTTGGGGAATCTTTAGTTATATCTTTTGTTTCATTACTGGTTGCTATCGGCATAGTATTTTTGATATTGCCGGCATTTAACCATCTCGCTGAAAAAAACCTGGCCATCAATTTGCTGGACGCTAAACTTTTATTGAGCCTTGCAGGAATTGCCGTAGTAACGGGATTGATTTCTGGCAGCTATCCTGCCTTGTTCCTGTCCGGTTTCCGGCCCATCACTGTGTTGAAAGGTAAAATACGACAGGGCCCGGGCAGCCTGTTGTTCAGGAATGGGTTGGTTGTTGTTCAATTTGTCGTATCTATTATATTGCTTGTTGGAACTGCCGTGGTATATAAACAGTTGAATTTTATAAAAAATAAAAACCTTGGTTTTGAAAAAGCAAACTTGCTTTATATGCCTATGACAGGCGACATGTGGAATAAACAAGCCGCATTAAAAACTGAGCTGCAGCAGCGCCCTTTAACCAGCGATTTTTCTGTGATATCAGACCTTCCCACAAGTCTTACGACAGGTACCATGGACATACAATGGGAAGGTAAAGATCCTCATTCGAAAGTCGTTGTTCCGTCTATGGACGTAGATGAAAATTTTATTAAAGTATTCCAGATGAAAATGCTTGCTGGCCGCAATTTTTCCAGGGAATTTAAGGCCGATTCATCGAATTACGTGGTTAACGAAACAGCATTACAGGTTATGGGATTGACGATGACCAATGCAATCGGCAAGAGCCTTGTGTTTGGTAGCGACAAAGGAACCATTATTGGGGTGGTAAAAGATTTCAATTTCAAGCCATTGCAATATTCAATCGATCCTCTTGTATTGCGCCTGAACCGGTGGGGCGGTATCGTTGTCGTGCGCACGCAGCCCGGCCATACAGAATCGACAATTAAAGCACTGGAGCTAATAAGTCGCCAGCTCAATCCTGCTTATCCTTTCTCTTATAACTTTCTCGATAAAGACCTTGACAACTTATATCGCGGCGAGCAACAAATGGGAAGCATCTTCAATTTATTTGCTATTCTGGCTATTTTCATATCCTGTCTTGGATTGTATGGCTTATCGGCTTTTATGGCCGAGCAGCGTACCAAAGAAATCGGGGTGAGAAAAGTATTGGGAGCATCTGTAGTAAACATTGTTTACCTGCTTTCAGGGAGCTTTACAAAACTTATACTAATCGCGGTTGCCATTGCCGTTCCTGTATCCTGGTTCGCTATAAGTAACTGGCTGAATAGTTTTGTTTACCATATACATGTGAGCTGGATTGTTTTTATGCTGGCTTCCATAACGTCCTTGCTTATTGCATGGGCCACCGTTAGCTATGAGTCTGTCAGGGCCGCCATAGCTAATCCTGTCAAAAGTTTAAGGACTGAATAATATTGCGCAAGGCTCGTGCAACTAATAGTGAACGACCTGTGATAATTATTAATTTCCTTTGTAAATATTTGCATGTATACTTTCCTTAAAATATCTTTTCGTCACCTGTGGAAGGACGGCCTTTATGCGATCATCAATGTTGTTGGGCTGGCCACAGGTATTAGCTGTATGCTGCTTGCGGTTCTATACTGGAAAGATGACCACAGCTTTGATACCTTTCATAAAAATAATCCGAACCTGTACCGTATTACTACAACACTCGTGGAAAATAAAGATGCCGGCGCGATCACGGTAGGTGGAACCGGCCAGGTGCAGGGTCCTGCATTCAAAGAAGGTGTCCCTGGAGTAAGGAGCTATGTACGCGTACTGGGAGGGGATATTCATAGTGATGTTTCGGCAGCAAATAAATCGTTGCGGCTGCAGTCGTTATTTGTTGATGAGAATTTTTTTGATGTCTTTACTTTCCATTTATTGCGGGGTGATCCGAAAACTGTATTGAGCAATATCAGTTCAGTGGTAATTACCAGGACGAGCGCCAACAAATTCTTTAACAGTATTGATGTCGTAGGAAAACTGTTGTATTTGGATGCCGATCCTTCCTTCGAAAAGCTTGCCAGGCCAATGATCATTTCCGGCGTTGTAGAAGATCCGCCAAAAAATTCATCATTGCAGTTTGACGCTTTATTTACTTTCAGTTTCCTGCGTCTTTCTTTTGAAGATAAGAACTGGCTGAATGCTTATTTAGGTACGTTTGTGGTACTTCAGCCCGGTGTGGATGTCCATGCAATAGAGCGGAAATTCAATTTAATTTACGAAGATCATGCTAAAGAACAACTGGCTGAAAACTTCAAAACGTATAGCGCATATTTCGATCCTCATTTCAGTTATCGTTTGCAGCGGATAACGGACATTCATCTTAACCCGCTAATGCATAGCGCCGACAATGCAGAGGGAGGTATTATTAATGGCAGTAGCCCTGTTTATGCTTATATGTTCATGGGCATCGCGTTGTTCATTCTACTAATGGCCGGGATCAATTTTATCAATATCAGCATAGCGAATTCTTTAAAAAGAGTAAAAGAAATAGGTGTAAGAAAAATTGCCGGCAGCAGCAGGAAACAGATCATCCTCCAGTTTCTCGGCGAGTCCGCCATACTTTGTTGTATAGCCTTTGGCCTGTCAATTATATTGATGACAATCTCATTACCGCTATTCAATAGTTTAACCGGCAAGCAAATACTTCTTCCCGATACCCTCGATGGCAGGCTTTTGACTTATTTTATGATCGTGCTTCTTGCTATAATTTTAATCAGTGGCTTTTATCCTGCTTATGTATTGTCCGGTTACCGGCCTTCCGAAGTACTTTATAAGAAGCAGAAATTATCAGGGGCGAACTTGTTTGGCCGCAGCCTTGTCGTGTTTCAATTTTCCCTGGCTGTGTTCCTGTTGATCGCAACAATTGTGTACTATGGTCAAATGAAATTTATAAGAACAAAAGACCTGGGCTATAACCCGAGCCAGGTTATCCGTACGACAGTCTCGGGAGACAGGGATTACGGGAAAGTAATAATTTTTTTAAAGAACGAGCTCTCGAAAGAACCGGCTATCAAAATGTTGTCTTTCGGAAGAGAGGAGCGCGGTGAAGACCTGGTGGCCAATGGCCGGGCGTTCAAAGGTGTGGTTAAGAATATAGACGAGAATTTTCTATCGACGTTGGAAATACCGTTAAAGGCAGGGCGCAATCTGTCGCCATCATTTCAATCGGACAGCAGGGATGGTGCGCTCGTAAACGAGGCGTTTGTAAAAACATCCGCTATGGACGACCCGGTGGGGAAATCAATTAAGATCAACAGGTATTATGACAGTTCGATAAGGACCATTCGCGGTGTTGTGAAAGATTTCCATTTCGGTTCATTACGGGAACCTATTAAACCAATGATCCTGTATAAGGGCGAAGCGCCCGCAGGTGCCATGTGGGTGAAGTTTGACAAATCAAAGCAAAAAGAAGCCATGGCAGCGCTGGAGCGTATATATAAAAAGGCAATGCCGAATGCCGTTTACGAATATAATTTTCTTGATGAACTTAATGCGAAGCAATATTTCCAGGAACAACGGTGGCAAAAGGTAATTGGTATCGTCACTATGCTTTCATTTATTATTTGTTGTCTCGGCTTATTCGGCCTGGCTCACCTGTCAACTAACCAGCGTGTTAAAGAAATTGGCATAAGAAAGGTCCTCGGCGCTTCAGTTAGCCAGATTGTTGCCCTGGTCTCCGGCGATTTTTTAAAATTGGTTTTGGTTGCTTTTATGATCGCTGCCCCGCTTTCGTGGCTCATCATGAACAAATGGCTGCAGGACTTTGCCTATCGGATTCGTATCGGCTGGATAGTGTTTTTTGCAACGGGGTGCATCGTGGTGGTGATCACGTTACTTGCCATTTCTTTCCAGTCGATAAAAGCGGCAATCAGCAACCCGGTTAAATCACTGCGCACGGAATGAGGCGTTGGTCATTGTGGAGATTGGGGCGTGGATGGTGATAAAATGAAGTTGGGTTACAAACAGCCATAGACGCGGAGCACCGGCGTCCGGGGCACGTCGTCATTTGGAATGGGGTTGTGTACGATTCCATACAACCGTTGTTCATTTGCGTACACCTTTGAGAGACGGCTTTTCGTTAAACGCTGGGTTGCCAATAGACTCCGTCATTGGCATGATGGTTGAAAATCTTGGTCGCCTGTTTAAATAAGAAAGAGCACCTCAAAAAATTTAACATGCTATTGGCAATAAGTAACAGGCTGTATAAAATAAATTGATGGGTCATAATTAAGGTTTATGATAAAAAACTATTTGAAAATAGCGGTAAGGAACCTGGTGCGTCACAAGGCTTTTTCCATTATAAACGTTGCCGGCCTTTCCATTGGTGTGGCTTCGTGCCTGTTGCTTTTTACTGTGGTAAAATATGAACTGAGCTATGATACCTTTCAGCCCAATTACGTGCAGATATACCATGTTGTCACCGAAGATAAGTTTCCCGAAGATGTCACGTACACGTCCGGTATTCCCTTTCCGGCACTCCAGGCCCTGCGGCTGGAATTTCCCCAGATAACCACCGGCGCATTGTATTCAAGTGCTGGCAGCCAGGTGACTGTTTTGGGTTCCAGCGTTGCCAATCAAGTGCCACAAAAAAAGTTTATAGAAAGAAGCGGCTTCTTTTTTTGTGATCCGCAGTTTTTTAAGGTGTTTCAATTTGAGTGGCTTTCCGGTTCCCCTTCTGATTTACAAAATCCCAATGTTACGGTGCTGTCCAGGAAATTGGCGGAAAAATATTTTGGAGACTGGAGGAATGCGATAGGGCAATATTTAAAACTTGATAATGCTGTTACGGTTAAGGTTTCTGGTATCCTCAATGACCCACCGGCTAATACCGATTTTCCCCTCGGCATCATAACATCGTTAGAAACTGCAAAAGCAAACGCGGGCATATACGGGTATACAACCGACTGGGGAAACACCACCAGCAACTTCCAGCTTTTTATGTTATTGCCGCGTAATGTTTCACAGGCAGAGGTGAACAACCGCCTGGCTCAATTCAGTAAGAAATATTATAGTGATGATAAAAGCAGCGTGCGTACCAATTTCCTGCAGCCTCTGGGGAACATACACTTCGATAAGCGCTTCGAGAATTTCGGCGACCATGTTACCAGTAAATCGACGCTTTGGACGCTATCGCTGATTGCCGTGTTTATCATAATTATGGCCTGTATCAACTTCATAAACCTCTCCACGGCGCAAGCTGTCGGACGAAGTAAAGAAATTGGGATCAGGAAAGTGTTGGGTAGTTACCGTATCCAGTTGTTTGCCCAGGTTATAGGTGAAACTGCTATTATCGTAATTGCAGCGGTGCTGCTTGCCGTGGCCATCGGCGCGCTATGCCTTCCATATATAAAACATATTGCGTCCATACAGGAAACGCTTAGCCTTATCAACCCGCAAACCATGGGATTTGCGCTTATTTTGATTTTGCTCGTAACTCTCCTGGCTGGTGTATATCCTGCCTTTATACTTTCCGGGTTTAAACCAGCACTGGCGCTTAAAAATAAAATCACTTCAGCTACTGTTGGTGGCATATCGGTGAGAAGAGGGCTGGTCATCATACAATTTGCTATTTCCCAGGTCCTGATCATTGGGACGATCATAGCGGTAAGCCAAATGAATTTTCTTAGAACTGCAGATCTTGGATTTAGTAAGGACGCCTTACTAATAATTAACGCTAACATAGATAGTGTGGCTCAGACGCGACAGGAGGCTTACAAACAACGGCTCTTGCAGCTCCCCGGAGTTCTGGCTGTAAGCTTTAGCAGTGATGTTCCCTCATCTGAAAATGGATGGAGTGGTAATTTTGCTTTTGATCACAAGCCAGACAAGTCGTTTAATATATACCGTAAAGCCGGTGATGAAGATTATTTTAAAACGTATGGATTAAAAATAATAGCGGGCAGGGCATTTTCTAAAAGTGACACGTTAAATGAGCTAGTCGTTAATGAAACACTGGTGAACAAACTGGGCATTAAAAATCCGAATGACATCATCGGAAAAGAAATACGCTCAGGCAGGGCCGGGTGGAAAACCATAACCGGTGTGGTAAAAGATTTTAAAACAAACTCACTAAGAGAAGATATTAAGCCGCTTATGATCTTTGAACAAAAAAAACGGTATGCTGTTACCGGCATCAAATTACGATCGTCCAGTATACCACAGACAAAAGCTGCCGTTGAAGCTGCCTGGAATAAATCTTTTCCTGAGTATGCATATACCGCTTCGTTTATGGATGAAGATATTGCAGAATTCTATAAACAGGAGGAGCAGCTGTCGTTATTGTATAAGATATTTGCGGGTATCGCAATAATGATTTCATGCCTGGGATTGTATGGCCTTGTTTCATTTATGGCCGTACAAAGGATCAAGGAAATTGGTATTAGAAAAGTGCTGGGAGCCTCAGTGCAGAACATCATCTACCTTTTCTCCAAAGAATTTATCCTCCTTATTTTTGCCGGCTTCGTCGTAGCAATACCGGTAGCATATTTTATGATGAATAACTGGCTTCAGAATTTTGTTTTCCGTATTAAAATCACTCCTGCCGTGTTTCTTATTGCGATATTGGTATCCATCTTTATTGCGTGGGCCGCCGTAGGGTATAAATCGATAAAAGCAGCCATCGCCAATCCCGTGAAAAGCCTGCGAAGCGAGTAGTGATTTGGTCGGTGGTACTAATTAAAGAAGGGGAATAAGAAGTATTTTTCAATTAAAACTATAAATTAAAAAAAGAACATGATCACATTAAAGAATATCTACAAATGGTTTAATACTGGCAGCAACCGCACGTTTATTTTAAAAGACATCAACATGGAGGTGAACCAGGGCGAATTTATTTCAATCATGGGTCCGTCCGGTTCAGGCAAATCAACCCTCCTGAATGTTATGGGGATGCTCGATGAGCCTAATGAGGGTGAATATATTTTTATGGGCCAGGATGTATTGAAGTTGAAGGAAAAACAGCGGTCGGAGTTATATAAAAGCCATATAGGATTTGTGTTCCAGGCCTATCATTTAATCGATGAGCTTACGGTTTATGAAAATATTGAAACACCCTTAATTTATCAGAACATAAAATCCGGTGAAAGAAAAGGCATGGTCGCCGAAATGCTTGACCGTTTTCAAATGGTAGGGAAAAAAGATCTTTTTCCAAACCAGCTTTCAGGCGGCCAGCAACAACTAGTGGGTATTGCGAGGGCATTAATTGTAAAACCAAAACTAATTCTTGCAGACGAACCCACAGGAAATTTAAACTCGAAACAGGGGGAGGAGATTATGGATATTTTTAAAGAAATGAACAATGAGGGTGTTACCATTATACAGGTTACTTTCCAGCACATTGGGATCCTAAGCTTAGAATTCCACGTGGACAAGTTGTCGCGGCCGCTTCTATAGTGTCACCTAAATACTAGTGACTCCAGCGTAACTGGACTGGCCACAGTTAGGCCGCAAATGTAATCACACTGGCTCACCT
>JADMIO011124123.1_pt1 | contig 64973 bp, 63 predicted proteins | sample 8958161 | NCBI WGS metagenome assembly JADMIO01 (sample SAMN16585339, study PRJNA669376) | soil metagenome | isolation source: Crop rotation soil | place: USA: Cullars Rotation, Alabama | collected 2011 | reverse complement strand
GCCCGCCGATGCCCGACCCGATCAAGACGCCGGTGCGGTGCTGATCTTCCTCGCTCTTGGCTTCCCAGCCGGAATCGCGCACCGCCTGCTTGGCGGCGGCCAGGCCATAGATGATGAAATCATCCATGCGCCGCTGCTCCTTGGCGTCAACCCACTGGTCGGGATTGAAGCTGCCGTCCGAGCCGTCGCCGCGCGGCACCTGGCAGGCGATCTTGGTCGGCAGATCGTCGGTCCTGAACTTGGTGATGGCGCTGGCGCCGGACTGGCCGGCAAGCAGACGCGACCAGCTCTCCTCCACGCCGCAAGCCAGCGGCGTGACGAGACCCAGGCCCGTAACGACGACCCTGCGCATAGGCTTAAGACCTTTTGCGCAAGATCAGGCGGCGTTCGCTTTGTCGATATACTTGACGGCGTCACCGACCGTCACAATGGATTCCGCCGCGTCGTCGGGAATTTCAATGCCGAATTCCTCTTCAAACGCCATGACCAGCTCGACGGTATCGAGGCTGTCGGCGCCCAGGTCTTCGATGAAGGACGCGGTGTCGGTGACCTTGTCGGCATCGACATTGAGATGTTCGACGACGATCTTCTTCACGCGCTCGGCAGTATCGCTCATGGACTTGTAAGCCTCTCCTAGATTTCAAACCGGCAGTGGAAAAATGCCGGGCCACACATTGGGTGCTTCGTGGGGTGGGCGGTTAGGTAACATAAACCTTCCGGTCCCGCCAATCTACCAATTAAGTCGTTGTTTTTCCTATCATATCATCGCCATCCCGCCATTGACATGGATGGTTTCGCCGGTGACATAGGCCGCTTCCTCGCTGGCCAGATAGACCACGGCGGCGGCGATTTCCGCCGGAAGTCCCATGCGGCCGGCCGGAATCCGCTGGTCGATCATCTTTTTATACTCATCGGTCAGGACATCCGTCATCGCGGTCTGAATGAAACCGGGCGCCACGGCATTGGCTGTGATGTTGCGCGAGGCGACTTCGGCCGCCAGGCTTTTGGTCATGCCCACCAGCCCGGCCTTGGCGGCGGCATAATTGCCCTGACCCGGATTTCCGGTGGCGCCCACCAGGCTGGTGATCTGAATAATGCGGCCCCAGCGCTTTTTCATCATGCCGCGCAGCACGGCGCGCGACAGACGGAAGGCGGCGGTGAGATTGACCTGGATCACCTGATCCCATTCCTCGTCCTTCATCCGCAGGAAGAGATTGTCCTTGGTGATGCCGGCATTGTTGACCAGGATATCGATGCCGGAGCCGGCCGCTTCTTCCGCCGCCTTGGGCAACGCCTCGACCGAGGCGATATCGGACAGATTGGCCTGGGCGATAAAGACATTGCCGCCCAGTTCGGACTTCAAGGCCTCGAGCGCCTCGACGCGCGTGCCTGACAACACGACCTTGGCGCCCTGGCCATGCAACGCCTTGGCGATGGCGCCGCCGATCCCGCCGGATGCGCCAGTTATGAGAGCAGTCTTGCCGGTCAGGTCGAACATCACAGTACCTTTCCAAAACCTTCCAGGTCAGCGGGCGTATCCAGGGTGATATTGGCGAGGTCCTTGTCGATACGCTTGACCATGCCGGTCAAAACCTTATTGCCGCCGAACTCCACCGTTGTATCCACGGTCAGGCCCTTCAACGCCAGCATGCTTTCACGCCAGCGCACCCGGCCGGTCACCTGCTCCACCAAAAGCTGGCGAACATGATCGGGATTACTGGCTTCCTTGGCCGTGACATTGGCCAGTACCGGCACCGATAGCGGCCGGATGGTTACACTCGCCAAGGCCTCGGCCATCTTGTCGGCGGCGGGCTGCATCAGAGGACAATGAAAGGGCGCCGATACCGCCAACGGCAAGGCGCGCTTGATACCCTTTGCCTTGGCGATTTCACCGGCGCGCGCCAAGGCATCCAAGGTACCGGAAATCACCACTTGGCCGGGCGCATTGTCGTTGGCGACGACACAGACACCGCCAGCGGCGGCCGCATCCTTGGCGACCTCTTCGGCCTGTTCGATATCGGCGCCGATCAAAGCGGTCATGCCGCCCTCGCCCACCGGCACCGCCGATTGCATCGCCTGACCGCGTGTTTTCAAAAGCCGCGCCGTGTCGGCCAGACTGAAGGCGCCGGCTGCGCAAAGCGCGGAATATTCCCCCAGGCTGTGACCGGCAACCAGATAAGCATGTTTGGCAACATCCAGGCCCATCTCTTTTTCCAGAATCCGCACCACGGCGATGGAAGCAGCCATGATGGCGGGTTGGGCGTTTTCGGTGAGGACCAGATCGCTTTCGGGGCCTTCCCACATCAGCTTGGAGAGTTTCTGGGACAGCGCGTCGTCGACTTCCTGGAAGACTTCACGGGCCGCGCCGAACGCATCGGCCAGCTCCTTGCCCATGCCGACCTTCTGGCTGCCCTGACCGGGAAAAAGAAATGCGCGAGTCATTGTGGGGCGAGACAAATCAAGAGCGCCCCGGCGAGTCAAGTTGCGAAAAGAAGGCGCGTCCTATGAGGATGACGGAGACGGCCGCCAAAACCAGCATTCCCGACAATATAATCATGCCCAATGTGAAATTGCCGGTCGCCTGTTTTGCCCATCCCATCAGGTAGGGCCCGAAAAAGCCGCCCAGATTGGAAAAGCTGTTGAGCAAGGCCAGTCCCGCCGCCGCCGCGGTGCCTCGGAGCAGCGAGGTCGGCAAGGCCCAGAACACGGCCAGCGCGGCATAGATGCCGCAGCAGGCCACGCACAAAGCGGCAATGATCGCGCCATGGCTGGTCAACAACACCGCCCCGGCCATGCCGATGGCTCCCGCAACGGCGCCGAAGGCGACATGACCCGCGCGCTCGCCGCTGCGGTCGCTGGACCAGCCCAGCGCAACCATCGCCGCCATCGCCAGCAGATAGGGCAAGGCGACGATGAAGCCGGTCTCCACATTGGAATAACCCATCGCCTTGATCATCTGCGGCTGCCACAGATTGAGGCCATACAGCGCAATGACAATGGAAAAATCCGGAATCATCAAAATCCAGATGCGCTTGTCGAGCAGCATCTCCTTGAAGCCGTGCAGCGCGCCGGGCGGTTCGGCCGCCAGCCGCGCCGCAATGATGCGCTTCTCCTCGTCGCTCAGCCATTGGGCTTTGGCCGGACCATCGGGCAGCAGCCACAAAGTCGCCACCCCGCAGATCAGCGACGGGATGCCTTCCAGGATCAGCATCCATTGCCAGCCGGCCAGCCCATAGCCGTTTAGGTTCAACAGCCAACCGGAAATCGGCGCGCCGATCACATTGGACAGCGGCACCCCCGCCAGGAACAAGGCGATAAAGCGCGCCCGCGTCGCGCTGGGGAACCAATAGGTCATGTAGAGCACCATGCCGGGATAAAGCCCGGCTTCCGCCGCGCCCAGCAGGAAACGCACAATCGAAAAACTGACAGGGTCCTTCACAAAGGCGGTCAGCATGGAAAGCACGCCCCAGGTGACGCAGATGCGGCACATCCAAAGCCGCGCCCCAACCTTTTGCAGCATCAGGTTGGACGGCACTTCGAACAGGAAATAGCCCCAGAAGAAGATGCCGGCGCCGAAGCCATAGGCCTCGGGCGAGAATCCCAGGTCGCGATTCATCGTCAGCGCGGCAAAGGAGATGTTCACCCGGTCCAGGAAGCTGACCACATACATCAGCATCATGAAGGGAATCAGGTGCCAGGCCGCGCGATTGAGGATGCGATCCGACTGGGCGCGGAGATCGGCGGAGATCATGCCGATTTGCGCTGAAAGCTGCCGGCCAGCAGCTGCATGGAAAGTGCGCCCAGCACCAGCACCGCGACACACATCCAAAGCCCGGCGCGATAATCGCCGGTGATCTGGCGGAGCCATCCCACCGCCGCCGGTCCGAAGAAACCGCTGAGATTGCCGAAGCTGTTGATCAGCGCAAAGGCGCCCGCCGCCGCGGTGCCGCCCAGGAACAGCGGCGGCACGGTCCAGAAGGTCGAAAGGCCGGCATAGACCCCGCCCGATGCCAGGCAGAAGCCGGCTATGACAATGGCGTCATTGCCGCCCACCGCCGCGATGGTGTAGCCGGCGGCGGCGATCAGCGCCGAGAGCGAGAAGTGCAACGCCCGCTTGCCGGTGCGGTCGCTCGATACCCCCATCAGCCACAGAACCAGCATGGAAAAGATGTAGGGGATCACCACGATCCAGCCGGTTTCGCTGTTGGAATAGCCCATCGCCTTGATCATCTGCGGCATCCACAGGCCCAGCGAATAGATCCCGAAGACAATGCAGAAATCGGGAATGGTCAGCGCCCAGACCCGCCAATCCCGGAGCATTTCCTTGAGGCCATGCACCTGCGGTTTTTCCTCCGCCGCCAGCCGCGCCTGCACGATTTGTTTTTCGCGCGCGTCCAGGAAATGCGCCTTGGCCGGATTGTCGGGCAGGCCCCACAAGGCGAGCAATCCCAGTCCGAAGGTCGGAATGGCTTCCAGAATATACATCCATTGCCAGCCATGCAGGCCATGCGCCTCCAGGCCCAGCAGCCAGGCCGAAAGCGGCGCGCCGATGATGTTGGAGATGGGAATGCCGGCGCAGAAAATCGCAAGAATGCGGGCGCGGGTCGCCGACGGAAACCAATAGGTGAAATAGAGCATGATGCCGGGATAAAAACCGGCTTCCGCCAGGCCCAGCAGAAAGCGCACCAGATAGAAACTGTACGGCCCCTGCACAAAGGCGGTGGCGCCCGAGATCACCGCCCAGGTCAGCATGATGCGCGCCAGCCAGAGCCGCGCGCCCACTTTCTCCATGATCAGGTTGGAGGGCAATTCGAACAGGAAATAGCCCCAGAAGAAAATTCCCGCCCCGATGCCATAGATCTCCGGTGTGAAGCCCAGATCCTGGTTCATGGTCAGGGCGGCGAACCCGACATTCACCCGGTTGAGGAAGCTGGCGACGTACATCAGCAGGATCAGCGGCACCAACCGCCAGGCGGCGCGGCGCAGGATCGCGTCCGCCTCGGATTTGCTGTTTTGCATTATTCCCCAACCCTTTGGCCGGAGCCTCATTCAGGACGGCACGGATTACAAGCTGCCGATCCGCATTGCTTTCAACTCGCATAAGCCATTGATTTTTAATGGGATTGCTGTGACCAAAGGCGCGACTTGCCGCAAACACGGCTTTTCTCTATAGACCCGCCCTTCAACGGCTGCGGTCGGCCGGGGCCCCTTCGATAAGGGGTTTGCGCATGGTGCGCGTCCCGGGCGAGCCAAAACGAAATCGGGATCCCTCCCCTTTTCGCTCCGCAGCCTAAGGAAAGGGAAGCGAGATGGCTCTATACGAGCATCTTTTGATCGCGCGCCAGGACATCAGCGCGCAACAGGTGGACGCACTGGCCACCCACCTCAAGACCATCGTCGAAGGCGAAAACGGCAAGATCGAAAAGCAGGAATATTGGGGCCTGCGCGGTCTGGCGTATCGCATCAAGAAGAACCGCAAGGGCCATTACGTCCTGCTGAACATCAACGCCCCCGCCGCCGCGGTGATCGAGCTGGAACGCCAGCTCAAGATCAACGAAGACGTGCTGCGCTACATCACCGTCAAGGTGGACCAGTTCGACACCTCGTCGAGCAAGGCCCGCCGCGACGACAAGCCCGAAGGCAAGGCCGAAGGCGAAGCTGAGGAGAATCTGGTATGAGCTATGGTGGCAACCGTGACGGCGGACGCGAAGGCGGACGTGGTGGCGATCGTGACGGCGGACGCGGCGGTGACCGCGAAGGCGGCCGTGGTGGACGCGAGGACGGCGCCCGCCGTCCGTTCTTCCGCCGCAAGAAGACCTGTCCCTTCTCGGGCGATAACGCGCCCAAGATCGACTACAAGGACGTCAAGCTCCTGCAGCGCTTCATTTCCGAGCGCGGCAAGATCGTGCCGGCCCGCATCACCGCGGTCAGCAACAAGAAGCAGCGCATCCTGGCCAACGCCATCAAGCGCGCCCGCTTCATGGCGCTGCTGCCTTACGTCGTGAAGTGAGGAGCAAGCCATGCAAGTGATCCTGCTCGAAAGAGTCGAAAAGCTTGGCCAGATGGGCGACGAAGTCCGCGTCAAGGACGGCTTTGCCCGCAACTTCCTTCTTCCCAAGAAGAAGGCGCTGCGCGCCACCAAGGCCAACCGCGAATATTTCCAGACCCAGAAGGCGCAACTCGAAGCCCATAATCTGGAGCGCAAGAAGGACGCCGACGCCATCGCCAAGAAATTGGACGGCAAGAGCTTCGTCTTGATCCGTCAGGCAGGCGATCGCGGCCAGCTCTATGGTTCGGTGTCGCCGCGCGACATCGCCGACGTCATGGAGAAGGGCGGTTTCAAGGTCGACCGCCACCAGGTCTCCATCAGCGTGGCGATCAAGGCCATCGGCCTGTTCACCATCCCGGTGGTGCTGCACCCCGAAGTGAAGGTCAACATCACCATCAATGTCGCCCGCAGCGAGGACGAGGCCGAGCGCCAGGCCCGCGGCGAGGACGTGTTGGCGGGCAGGACCGAGGCCGAGGAAGCCGTGGTCGCGGCCGAAGAGCTGTTCGAGGAAGGCGCCGGCCCCAAGCCGGAAGCGGAAGAAGGCGAGGAGTAATCGCCGTTAGGCGACGGAATGATCCAGTGGATCATTCCGAGCGACGAGCGAAGCCTAAGCGCTTTTGCGGAACAAATGAAAAGGCCCGGTGCGAACCGGGCCTTTTTCTTTTGCCCAAGGATACGATTTTTTTCGTTGACTCTACGACAAAAATCGTTGAGGCTTGTGGCATGGCTAAAAAACCCGCGTCAAAGCCCACCCCTGCCGAAGTCGATATCCTTGGCATCCTGTTCGCGAGCGGCCCCTCTACCGTGCGCGAGGTGCATGAGCGCCTCGGCGCGGCCAGGCCCGGTTACACCGGCGTCCTCAAGCTGATGCAGAACATGCATGCCAAGGGCCTGGTGCAACGCCATCAGGACGGACAGGCGCATATCTATGAAGCGCGCGAGCCGGCACGCATGAAACGCCAGCTGCTGGGCGAGATGGTCGCCCGCGTGTTTGCCGGCTCGGCCAGCCAGCTGGTCCTGCATCTGCTCGAGGATGAGAAGGCCTCGCCTGCGGAAATCGAAGAGATTCGCCAGATGCTGGCGAAGCATCACAGGAGATCCAAATGAGTGACCGGCTTTTACCGCTCGCAATGGGGTCAGACATTGGCTGGACCCTGATTCATTTTCTCTGGCAGGGCATGCTGCTGGCAGGCCTGTTGTACGCGATCCTGCCTTTCTGCCGCAGCGCCATCACCCGGCACAATTGCGCCCTCGCCACCCTGATCCTGATGGCGCTGGCGCCGATTGCGACCTTTCTGTCCATTCACGATTTCGCGACAAGCAGCGCAACGGCTCTTTCAGGGAGCGCCGTCACGGGTCTGCTGCCACCGGCATCGGGCGGGGCACAATGGATCGACTGGCTGGTGGTGCTTTGGTTCGCCGGAATCACCGCCCTGAGCCTGCGCGCCGTTGGCGGATGGTACCTGGCGCAATCCTTCAAGCGCGCCGATACGCTTGCGGTTCCGGACGAGCTTCTGCAGCGCTGTCAGGAATTGCAACGCCGCCTGGCGGTGACATGGCCGGTGCGTTTTCTGCTGTCGCGCCGCGCAAACGTACCGCTGGTGATCGGCTGGCTCAGGCCGGTGATCCTGATACCGGTCTCGGCGGTAACCGGCCTTGCACCGCTTCAGCTGGACGCGCTGATCCTGCACGAACTCGCCCATATCCGCCGGTTCGACACCGTCATCAACATGCTGCTTGTCGCGGCCGAGACCATCCTGTTCTATCACCCGGCGGTCTGGTGGGTGAGCCGCCAGGTGCGTATCGAACGCGAGCATTGCTGTGACGATTTCGCGGTGTCCGCCTGCGGCGATGCGGTGATGTATGCCGAAGCGCTGACGTCGCTGGAAAGCTGGAAGGGAGCAAGCCGCCTGGCTTTGGCAGCCAATGGTGGCGGACTGAAAGACCGAGTGGCGCGGCTGCTGGATGTGCCGGTCGAATCGCCCCGATTTTCGTTGTCCGCCGTGACGGGATTGGCGCTTCTGACTCTGGTGGCGGCCTCTGTCGCCGTGGCGCAAACGTCTAAAGGCAGCGGCGCTTATCCTTCCAAAGACAAGAATCCGGTCATGCTCCAGCCCATCATGGCGACCCACCAGATTCCGCCCTACCCCAAGGAGTCCATAGGTCTAAACGAAGAGGGGCGCGTGTTGGTCGAAGTCAAAATCGGCACCGACGGCACCGTATCCGACGCCGTGGTTGTGGGTCCCAGCGGACATCAACGGCTTGACGCCGCCGCCGCCAATTTCGTGAAAGGCTATTGGCGCTGGCAACCGCCAACCCGGGCGGGCAAGCCTGCCGTGGTGAATACGCGGGTCAGTATCCTTTTCAAACTGGCGCCAAAGCCCAAGGCTCCAACGGCACAGTGACGGCAATCGGGCCCGATGAGAATGACCGGCCAGCATTTTCCGATGATCGGATTTCTCTGCGCGGTCCTCGCTGCCTGTGCCGCGAAGCCGGAAAAAATAACCGAATCGCGGAATTACAACGGCACATTCCTCTGCGATGGCAGCCAGCAGGTAAAAGTGCGCTTTACCCCTTTCAGGGCCGAGCTGGAATCCGCCGGCGCGATTGTCGAAATGGCGCAGCAACCCACGTCCGATGGCTTTCTCTATACCGCCGACGGGCAGAGCCTGCGGGCAAGCGGCAATGAAGCAACCTGGACCGATGGCGCGGGAGCCGTTCACCGCTGCAAGGATGTCACCAGCCTGAATACGATAAGCCTCCCCGCCCCGGCGCGCTGAAGCCGGAAAATGCCCGGGTAAAAACAAAGGCCGGTCTTGCGAGCGGTCTTTTTCTTTGCCCTGATCGGGCCATGCGGCCGTTCTCGCTTGCCCATCTCAGCCTGATCGAGACACCGCCCGAGCGGCTGGTGGACATCGCCGCCCGGGCCGGCTTCGATTCCGTCGATCTCAGACTATCGCCCGCGACCCAGAGTGACCGGCGCTACACGGCGGACGAACGCATCGCGTTGTGCCGCGGCCTGGTGCCCATCCTGCGCGATGCCGGCATCAGTGTCTGGGACGTGGAGATCGTCCGCCTGAGCGAAACCACCGATCCGCGAGATCACCTGCCCCTGATGGAAGCAGCCGCCATGCTGGGCGCGCGCCGCATCAAGCTGGTGTGCGACAGCCAGGATCACGACCGGGCGGCTGATCTACTGGCGCAGTTGAGCGCCTTGGCGCGGCCCTTTGGGCTGACGCTGGATCTTGAATATATGGTCTTTTCCGGCGTGCGGTCGATCAAGGAGGCCAGCGCCATCGTCGCGGCAGCGCAAGCATCCAATCTCAAGGTACTTGTGGATGCACTGCATTGGGTACGCGCGGGCGACACAGCGACGGATTTGCACGGCCCGCTCGGCTATGTGCAATTGTGCGACGGGCCACTTGAAGCACCCCAAGACCGCGACGCGCTGATCCGGGAAGCACGCACCAACCGGTTGGCGCCCGGAGAGGGGGATTTTCCCCTGGCCGCGCTGCTTCAGGCCATGCCGCAAGATTGCGTCGCGAGCATTGAAGTACCATTGCCGGAGGGGCGCGATCCGCGCGACCATGCCCGGCAATTGCTGGAAGCGGCGCGGCGGCTGACACAAACGGTGACACCATGAAACCCTTGCGCATTGCGGTGCTGGGCGCCGGACTGATCGGGCGCCGCCATATCCAGACCATTCTTGACCTGCCGGACGCGGCGGAACTGATCGCGGTGGCCGATCCGGCGGCGGACCGCACCCAGCTGGCGGGCGCGGCCTGGTTCGAGGATGCGCAGACGATGCTGGACCGCGTACAGCCGGAAGCGGTCATCATCGCCACCCCGAACAACCTGCATGCGAGCCAAGGCCAATTGTGCTGCGAGCGGGGCATCCATTTCCTGGTCGAAAAGCCGGTCACCGCGAATTTGGAAGAAGCCGCCGGACTGGTGCGGGCGGTGGCGCAAAGCGGCGTCAAGACCCTGGTGGGACATCACCGCCGTTATCTGGCGGCGGTGGAAGAAGCCAAGCGCGTCATTGCGGGCGGCGCGTTGGGCGCGCTGGTCGCCGCCTCGGTGGTGTGGGCCACCCGCAAGCCGGATGACTATTTCAACGCACAGTGGCGCACCCAGCCCGGCGCCGGGCCGCTGCTGATCAATGCCATTCATGAGATCGACCTGCTGCGCCATCTTTGCGGCGAGATCCGCACTGTGAGCGGGCTCAAAAGCCATGCCGCGCGCGGCTATGCGGTGGAAGACAGTGCCGCCGCCTTGTTCCAGTTCGAGAATGACTGTCTGGGGACGCTGATGCTGACCGATGCCGGCCTGTCGCCCTGGACCATCGAACAGGGCAGCGCGGAAAGTCCCAACTTTCCGCACAGCGGCCAAAATGCCTACCGCCTGATCGGCACCAAGGGCAGCCTGGAATTGCCGGTGCTGCGGCGCTGGGGGCCGCGCATTCCCGGCGAGATCGGCTGGAACAAGCCGTTGGCGGACAGCGCCATCGCATCGGCCTATCGCGATCCGTATCGGACGCAACTGCGCCATTTCCAGCGCCTGATCCGGCTGGGCGAAGCGCCTATGGTTTCGGTGCTCGATGGCGCCAGGACCCTGGCCGCCACCTTGGCGGTGGCGGAGTCCAGCGTCCAGGGCAGAGCCTGCACCCCAATGGAATTCACCTCCGTCTGACAGCTATGAATGCAGCGCGTGGCGCGCGGAAAATTGCTGCACGATCCAGTCAATGAACAACCGCACCCGCGGCGACAGATGCCGGTTGCGCGGATACAGAACCGAAACCGGACCCGGCGGCAGCGCATGCTCGGCCAGCACCCGCACCAGGCGCCCGTCCGCCAGGTCGTGCTCGATGTGAAAGACCGGCATCTGCGCCAGACCCAGACCAAGAAGAACCGCGTCGCGGAAACTTTCCGTGCCGGTGACGGAAAAAGGCGTCACCATTTCCATTCGTGTCAGGCCATCGGCGGTCAAAAACTCGAACGGCGTCAACAGGCCGGTGGTGATTGAGCGCAGGCAGACGGCGCGATGGTGAACCAGGTCAGCCGGCGACTTGGGAATGCCGTGCCGCTCCAGATAGGCCGGCGCGGCGCAGGTGATGCGCGGCAAGGCCGTCACGCTGCGCGCCACCAGATCGCTGTCGGGCAAGGCGCCATAGCGCAGCACGCAATCCACGCCTTCGCGGATCACGTCCACCCAGCGGTCGCTCTCGCTCATGGCGATTTCGATATCGGGATAGCGCGCGAAAAAATCCGGCAGGCCCGGCAGCAGGAAATGACGCGCCAAAGTGCCCTGCACTTCCACCCGCAGCATGCCGCGCGGCGCCGCGCCGAGAAACGCGCCCTCCGCATCCTCGATATCGTCCAGGATCGCCACGCAGCGGCGATAATAGGCTTCGCCATCAAGGGTCGGCCGGACGGTGCGGGTGGTGCGCTGAAGCAGCCGCACCCCCAGCCTTTCCTCCAACTGGCGGATCACCTGGGTCGCGGTCGAGCGCGGAATCTCCAGGTCATGCGCGGCCTGGGTGAAGCTGCGCCGGTCCACCACCCGGGCAAACAGGCGCATGGCATCCAGACGATCCATCAGCACACCATTGTTCGCTAATTTAGAACAGTATTGCCATCCATAGCCTGATTATCCTTACAGGACAATCTGTTTTTCTCCTGTCAGCCGCTCATCCGGGCGGACGGAAACAGGAGGACAAGATGCAAACAGGGACAAACAAGGTGGCGATCGTGACCGGCGCCTCGCGGGGCATCGGGGCGGCCATCGCCGAGCGGCTGGCGGCGGACGGCTTCACCACCGTGATCAACTATGCCGGCAAGGCGGCCGAGGCCGACGCGCTGGTGGCCAAGATCGAAGCCGCGGGCGGCAAGGCGCTTAGCGCCCAGGCCGATGTCAGCGACCCCGCCGCGGTGGCGCGCATGTTCGATGCCGCGCAGGCGGCGTTCGGCGGTGTGGATGTGCTGGTCAACAATGCCGGCATCATGAAGCTGGCCAACCTCGCCGACAGCGACGATGCGCTGTTCGATAACCAGATCGCCATCAACCTGAAAGGCAGCTTCAACACCATGCGCGAAGCGGCCAAGCGTCTGCGCAATGGCGGGCGGATCATCAACCTGTCGTCCAGCGTGGTCGGTCTCTATCAGCCCACTTACGGCGTCTATGCCGCCACCAAGGCGGGGGTCGAGGCGATGACCCACATCCTTTCCAAGGAATTGCGGGGCCGCAACATCACCGTCAACGCCATCGCACCGGGCCCCACCGCCACCGCGCTGTTTCTCGACGGCAAGCCGCAGGCCGTGATCGATCATTTGACCAAGCTCGCGCCGCTGGAGCGCCTGGGCCAGCCGCAGGACATAGCGGGCGCGGTCGCCTTCCTCGCCGGACCCGATGGCGCCTGGATCAACGGCCAGGTGCTGCGCGCCAATGGCGGAATTATCTGAACCCCCAAACAATCGAAAGGAAACAGTCATGACCAGGAAGATCATCCTCATCACCGGCGCCTCCAGCGGTTTCGGCCGCCTGACAGCGGAAGCCTTGGCCCGCGCCGGACATACAGTCTATGCCTCCATGCGCGATGTCGCCGACCGCAATGCGGCCAATGCCGCGCAAATGGCCGAGATGTCGGCGCGCGATCGTGTCGATCTGCGCGCCGCAGAACTCGACGTGCAGTCGGAAAGCTCGGTCAATACGGCGGTCGCTAAAATCATCGCCGAAGCCGGCCGCATCGATGTCATCGTCCACAATGCCGGCCATATGATGTTCGGTCCGGCGGAGGCCTTCACGCCCGAACAGTTCGCCCAGCAGTATGACGTGAATGTGCTGGGCACCCAGCGGGTCAATCGCGCCGTGCTGCCGCATATGCGCGCTGCCCACCAAGGTCTGTTGGTCTGGGTCTCAAGCAGCAGCTCGGCCGGCGGCACCCCGCCCTATCTGTCGCCCTACTTCGCGGCCAAGGCGGCGATGGACGCGCTGGCGGTGCAATATGCCCGCGAATTGTCGCGCTGGGGCATCGAGACTTCGATCATCGTGCCGGGCGCCTTCACCAAGGGCACCAATCACTTCGCCCATTCGGGGAGTCCGGCCGATCAGGCGCGGCAGGCCGAATATCAAGCCGGTCCCTACAAGGATTTCGGCGAACAGGTGCAGAAGGCTTTCGCGGCCATTGTGCCGGACGATGCCGATGTCGCGGGCGTGGCGGACAGGATCGTGGATGTGGTGGGCATGCCTTTCGGCACCCGCCCTTTCCGCGTCCATTACGATCCCACCCAGGACGGCGCCGATGTCGGCTTCACCGTGCTCGACCGGCTGCGCGCCGAGATGCTGCACCGGGTCGGCCTTTCCGACCTGCTGAAGCCGGCACGGTTGTGAAGTCCCGCGCCCCGGCCTCGCGTCGCGCTGAAGCGCGCGCCGCTGCGGCGTTCGCCGGGCGAAAGGTCCACCGGACCTTTCGCACTTTCCGGCTCACCCATTGCTCTATTTCGGAGCCTGGCAGCGCAGCAGGAAATGAATGCGGTCGCGTCCGCCCAGGTCCGGAAACCCGTTGCGTTCCTTGAACTGCAGGGTGACATCCACCGGCGACGCATCGCGCAGCACCAGGCTGAGAAACCGCATTTCCTCCGCCGCGCCGGTGAGGGCCGGGGGACGAAAATCCAAACTCACCCCCGCCGGCACATTGTCCACCAGGCGCGCTTCCAGGAACGAGGTGACAAAGGCCTGGTTGATGATCTTTACCGGCAGGTCGAGCCGCGTGCCGCACGGCGCCCGTGGCGGCAGCGCCGCCGGCATGGCCACCGCGCTGACCCGCGCTTCGGGGCTTATGGTGATTTCGATCGGCGCGGTATGCGCACCGTGATGATGCTCCTGGGCCCGCGCCACGCCGGACGGGAGCAGCGGCAGAACGGCAAGAAGGATCGCGGCTGCGCGCATCACTCGCTGTCGCATTCCTGGATGATCCTGTCATAGGCGGCACGCGCATGATCGAAGGCCGCTCCGGCCGCCGCCAGCTCGCTGGGCCGCATGAAAGGCGATTTCACCTCCCACACCTTGTCCACGCAGGCGCGGCACCAGCGCGCGCTGCGCCGGGAGGCGCGGATGGGCTTGCCCGCAACCCGCACAAAGACCGGATGGCTGTGCACCGACGGCAGGATGCGCAGCGCCACCCAGGCGCTTTTGGGCAGGCGCGCGCTAAATTCCACCGGATGCGGCGCGCCGTCGGCGATGATTGTCTTGCGGTCGACCGCGATGCCATTCACCACCAGCTCGACCGCCACGGTGCGCGTGTCGCCGATACGGGCATGTTCGAGATGCCAGCTGCGATGGTTCTTGCGGATCGCCCGGGTGGCCGGGGTCGGCGCCGCTTCCAGCCAGCCCGCGGCCAGGCCGCTGACCCGCACCGAGCCGGGCGCGTTCAACACGACATCCTCGCCGCCGCTGGCCTGACCATTGACCTCGAAGCGCAGCATGTGGCTGCGGCCGTCGCCGCTATAGAGCTTTCCCTTCTTGAAGCCGACGATCCAGGCCTCGTAGCCGTCATTGTCCATGGGGCGCTTGTCGAGCTGAACATAGCTTCGTCCCATGCCCGGACGCTCATCGGTGATGCAGGGGAAATCGGTCTCTCCCACCAGCGCCAGGCGGAAACCGCAATTGAGCATGTGATACCAGGCGTTCAGCTCCGAGAGCGGGGTCAGATCGCATCCGGCCAGGAAATCCACCGCGTCATGGGTGACGTCGATGATGGATTCAGCGCAGCCCGTCGCATCGAAGGAGGGAATGATGAAATTCGGCAATTCGGTGGAATCCACATCCAGGCCGGCGCCGCAATGCGAATAGCCCCCTACGCCGCCCTGCGCCCGGGCCCATTTGAGGATCGGCAGATTCCAGGACGGCCAGTCCTCGATGCGTTTGGCGCCGGGATAGTCCTGATCGCTGAGGCGCAGCAGGGTCAGATGCCCGGCATGGCTGGAAGGAAAGCGCGACACTTCCAGGTCGTAGCGGATCTGGCTTTCCTGATCCTTGGGTGTGTCGCGCGGCACCAGACTGGCATTGTTCGCAGCCTGCAGCTCGGGATGCTCCATGGTCGCGTGCGGGCTGATGGCGCGGCCGGTGAAGAACTGCTTCTGATATTCATAGCCCGGTCCCCAGGTCAGAACCCCGGCAACCGACAGGCCCTCGCCCCGCACATGACGGATCATGGTTTCCGGCGATACGCCCTGGGTGGGAACGTCGTAATGGGCACAGCCCGCCGCGTGGATGTGCGGGTCGCCCGCATACCAGCCCCACTGCGCCGGATCGATCCAGCGTTTCAGCGCGATATCCATCCGCCCCTCGGCGCCGCCGATCCTGAAGCTTTGGATACTGGGCAGATACTCCGGCCCGCGCTTGCTTTCGACGGTGTAGTCACCGTCGGGTAGGCGCACCGTCTCGCCATCGCCGCGATAGACATGGCGCTGAAATTCAAGGTCGGGTGCGATACGCATCATCTGGGGCGGATAAATCCGGCCCTGGGAATCGATGATGGTGAGGGAGGCAACGCAACCCCGTCCGTCCGTGTCGGTGATCCGCAGCGCCACATCCCGCGACGGCAGGCATTCGAAGTCCATTTCGCCGGCACGGCGGCTTTCCCCGCCGACGCGGAAGGACGGTGTGGTGCGCCGCGTGCCCCGGTCGCGGCTGAAAATCTGCACGATGCGATATTCGACGGGAAAACCGGACAGCGCGCCCTTATCGGACAATTCGGCAATCCACCAGGTCGCCTTCAGCCAGCCGGCATTGTTGATGCTATCCACCACCGGGGGCTTCTGGGCCATGCTGAAGCCGCCTTCGGCAATCCAGCGGTTCATCTGTCCGGGCGCCATGGCGCGTGGATTGGTCAGGATGTCGAAGGCATCGGTGACGCCGCCGGGATTCGACACCCGGATCAGAAAGGCCCGCCAGCCCTGTTCCATCAGCCGCCGTGGCGCGCCGCCCATCGCGGCATGGGGCGCACCATCAGGTCCGATCGCCACCCGCACCAAGGTGTGGCGATCCAGGATTTTTTCCGCCGCTTCCAGCGCGGCGCCGTCATTTCGGACGGCAAGCGCCGCAAGCTGTGCCCTGTCGGAAGCGGGCAAACCTGCCCCCAGCCGCGCCAGGGATTCCACGACACGCCCCACACCGGCAAAATAGGGTTGCGGCGCAAGGCCGGTGTCGGCCGCAAAGGCCGGAAGCAGGCCGGCCCCGGCACCGGCGCCCATGCCGGCCACAAAATGGCGGCGCGTGAAATTGAACCCGCTAGGCATTGCGCCCCCCTTTTTGCGTTGCAGTGGCAGGAAAACCGCAAGCGTTTGGCGGACACTTTATAGGCTCGCAAAGATCGGGTGAAGTGGCGCGGCGAGCGTTTCAGACTTAAGCCGGCCTGGAATGGTGGCCCGCGAGGCGCTTTCGAACCGCCTTTGCCGCCGCCACCATCGCCACCAGCGCCGGTTCGACTTCCGCCCAGCCGCGCGTCTTCAGCCCGCAATCGGGATTGACCCAAAGCTGCTCCGGCTTCAACACCTTGAGCGCCTTGTCGAGCAGCGCTTCCATCTCCGCTTGCGCCGGAACGCGCGGCGAATGGATGTCATAGACGCCGGGACCGATATCACTGGGATAGGCGAAGGTGGCGAAAGCCTCCAGCAATTCCATCGCCGAGCGCGACGTCTCGATGGAAATCACATCGGCATCCATCGCCGCCACCGCGCCGAATAATGTCGTTGAATTCCGAATAGCACATATGGTATGGATCTGGGTCTGCGGCCTCACACCGCCGGCGGTCAGGCGAAAGGCCTCCACCGCCCAGTCGAGATAGGCCGCCCATTCGTTTTTGCGGATCGGCAGGCCTTCGCGCAATGCCGCTTCATCGATCTGGATGATTTTGACCCCGGCATTTTCCAGGTCCATCACCTCGTCGCGGATCGCCAGCGCGATCTGCCGGCAGGTGTCGCGGCGCGGCTGGTCGTCGCGCACAAAGCTCCATTGCAGGATGGTGACCGGACCGGTCAGCATGCCCTTGACCGGCCTGTTGGTGTATTTCTGGGCCAGCGCCGTCCAACGCACCGTCATGGATTGCGGCCGCGACACATCGCCCAAAATGATCGGCGGCTTGACGCAGCGCGAGCCGTAACTTTGCACCCAGGCCCGCTCGGTGAAGGCGAAGCCGTTCAACTGCTCGCCAAAATATTCCACCATGTCGTTGCGCTCATATTCGCCATGCACGGGCACGTCGATATCGATCTGGTCCTGCCAGTGCATCGCTTCGGCGGTCTTTTCCTCGAGCTGCTTTTCATAGGCAATCTTGCCCACTTCGCCCTTCTTGAATGCGGCCCTGAGTTCGCGGATTTCCTTTGTCTGAGGCAGCGAGCCGATGCTGGTGGTAGGCAGCAGCGGCAGCTTCAGGATAGCCTGCTGCAGCGCGATACGATCCTTGAACGGAGTTTTGCGCTCGGCCATCGCCGGTGTCACCGCAGCCAGGCGCTGCTTCACCGCCGAGTCATGGATGCGCTTGGAGGTGACGCGCGAACCAACGGCCTGTGCATTGGCGCGGAAATATTCGCTGTCGCGCTTCCCATTGGCCGACTTGGCCAGCGCATCGATCTCGGTCAATTTTTGGGTGGCGAAAGCAAGCCAGCCGCGCAGTTCCGCGTCCATTTTCGCTTCGGTGTCCAGGTCCACCGGCGAATGCAGCAGCGAGCAGCTGGGGCCGATAAACAGCTTGTCGCCATGCAGGGTCTTGGCCTGGTCGATCAGGCGCTCGGCATCGCTCAGCGCGGTCTTCCATATGTTGCGGCCATTGATCAAACCCAGCGACAGGATGCGCTCCCTGGGCAGGGTCTTGGCGATCTCGGCCAACTGCCCTGGCGCACGGACCAGATCGACATGCAGGCCCGCCACCGGCAAGGCCATTACGGTCTTCAGATTGTCGTCCAATGCACCGAAATAGGTCGCCAGCAGGATTTTCGGTCCGCCGGTCAATTCGCAATAGGCCTCGTTGAAAGCGTCCTTGGTGGCCGCGTCGAGATCGCAGATCAGGACCGGTTCGTCGATCTGCACCCACTCAGCCCCGGCCGCGGCCAGCGCCTTCAGCATAGTGCGGTAGACCGGCAGGATTTTCGGCAGCAAGGCCCAGCGGTCCGAGCCGTCGCGCATCTTGGCGAGTTTCAGGAACGTCACCGGCCCGATCAGCACCGGGCGCGTCTGAATGCCCAGAAAACGCGCTTCGTTATATTCGTCGACCGCCTTGTTGCTGGACAGCGCAAAGTCCATATCGGCCGACAGTTCCGGCACGATGTAATGATAGTTGGTGTCGAACCATTTGGTCATTTCCATCGCCGGCTGGTCGGCGCGCCCGCGCGCCATGGCAAAGTACAGGTCCAGGGATACCGGACCGCTCGCGCTTGCGAACCGCCGTGGCACCGCGCCCAGCATCGCGATCGTATCCAGCATCTGATCGTAGAAGGAAAAGTCGTTGGACGGGATGTGATCGATCCCGGCCTGTTGCTGGGCGAACCAATGGCGCGCCCGCAAGGAGGCGGCGGTGGCGCGCAGTGTCTCGGCATCGCTGGCGCCGCGCCAATAGCTTTCCAGCGCATTCTTCAATTCGCGGCGGGCGCCGATGCGGGGGAAACCCAAATTTGAGGAAAGAATTCTGGAAACAGTCACGGCGATACACTCCTTGTCTTTGAAAGACAGACCGGCAAGGCGCATCGCCGCCCCTGTCGAAAGAGCGTGCGGGCGCGTGTCACCGCGTGACGAGCGATCGTTGGCTATCAGGGACCCTCCGTCCCCTTGGCCCAGCGTGACACCCGATAGCAGGTCTCCTGGCTCGCGGGTCTTCGCCTTGGGCTGTCTTCCCGAACCGTAAGGCTCAGTGACGGTGTATCGGCCCAGGACTCGCCGCTGACAGTTGCGGGGGCAGCTCCGGCTGTTTCACCGGATTCCCTTTCAATCCCTTCCGGGAACTATCGAGGCGATAAAAGCCCGGCAAAACCGAGCTGTCAAGGACAATATAAAGATATTGTTATATCTGCATAAGATCAACCGGCCCCGGACTGGACCGCAAATTCCCGGCGGGTAAGGCCGCGGGGCGGGTCGCCGAAAAACACCTCGACCGATTTCAGCTTGCCCTGTTCGAAGGTCATCAGCTCGGCGTTGCGGAAACGCGCATCAGGATGGGTGGCATTGGGGATATGCATGGTCGCGTCATAGGCCACGAACACCTTGTCGCCGTCCTGCATGACGGTGACGAAGTGGAACTTCTGATGCAGCGGCTCCTTCGGCCAGCAGCGCGCGAAATATGCGTCGCGATCGATATGGTCGTCGAATGGGCTGGTGAAGGTGAAATCGGGCCGCAAATTCTCTTCCATGAAGCTGCGGTCGTGCCGCTCAAAGGCACGGTAGTACCCCTTGGCAAGTTCCGCGAGATTCATCGCCGCCTCCATCAATCGAGTGACTTGCCCAGCGCATCCATCAGGAAGTTGGTGCCATGCTCGCGGCTGCCGGCATCGTCATAGCCGTCGAGGTAATCGCCATATTCCGTGAGGATGAATTTGGTTCCGCCGTTTTCGGGCTTAAGCTCGATGGCAGCCTGGGAAACCGAGATTTTCCGGTCATCCAGATGCATCACATAGCTGTAGATGATGCGTCCCTCGCCGCCATCCTTGGGCTCGACAATGTCGAGATAGATGCAGTCGAATTTCGACACCATGCCGGTCTTCCAGCGTCCCGCCGCATGTTCCTTGCCGCCTTCGCGGAAATCGAAACTGCGGCTGACCGGCGTCCATTCCGCGCCGCCGCCGAACCAGGCATCTTTTTTCTGCTGGTCGGCGAAGGCTTGAAAAACCCGAAGGGGCGAAGCCTTCCACTGGCGGGTGATGGTGAAACTGGCATGGACGACGGAACGGGACATGGGATTTTCCTTTTGCGGAGAGTCAGGCTTGGTCTTCGTCTTGATCCAGGAACGCGCCCAGCCGGTCGAGGCTGCGTTCCCACATTTGGCGCCGCTCGCTGACCCACTGCTCCGCCTGGCTGAGCATTTTGGGATCGATGCGGCAGGTTCTGACCCGCCCCACTTTCTGACTGGTCACCAGTCCCGACTCTTCCAGCACCTTGAGATGCAGCATGGCGGCGGGCAGCGACATGGGCAGCGGTTTGGCCAATTCACTGACCGTGGCCGGGCCTTGCACCAGCCGTTCCACCAGGGCGCGGCGGGTGGGATCGGCCAGGGCGGCGAAGGTTTTGTCGAGCTGATAGTTAAGCATATGCTTATGTATTATACCGATCAGCCAATTGTCAAGCTATCACTTAAGTATTTTATGTGGAGCCCTGCCCCTGGCTCAAACCAGCTCAAGCTGCCGCGCTATCCGCATAAATTCGCATTCGCGGTATAACTTCAGCCCGCATCAGGAGGACCCAATGTCCGTCCAGACCCAGCTTAAGCGCATCACGGTTCCCGAAATCCGCGCCCATAAAGGCGGTGAGCCCATCGTATGCCTCACCTGTTATCACGCCCATACCGCGCGGCTGCTCGACAATCATGTCGACCTGATGCTGGTGGGCGACAGTCTGGGCATGGTGATGCATGGGCTGGAAACCACTTTGGGCGTGACGCTCGACATGATGATCACCCATGCCAAGGCGGTGATGCGCGGTTCCAAGCGCGCACTGGTGACGGTCGATATGCCGTTCGGAAGTTATGAGGAAAGCCCGGCGGTGGCGTTTCGCAATGCCGCCCGCGTGATCCAGGAAACCGGCGCCACCGCGATCAAATTGGAAGGCGGCATGCGCATGGCGGAAACCATTACCTACCTTACCCAGCGCGGCATTCCGGTGATGGGCCATATCGGCCTGACGCCGCAAATGGTGCATGTCAAAGGCGGCTTTCGCACAACCGGGCGCACCGAAGCGGAATGGCCCGCTCTGTTGGCCGACGCCAAGGCGGTGTCGGATGCCGGCGCCTTCGCGGTGGTGCTGGAAGGTATGGCCGAACCTTTGGCCGCCAAGATCACCCAAGAGATCGCCATCCCCACCATCGGCATCGGCGCCAGCCCCGCCTGTGACGGCCAGGTGCTGGTGATGGAAGACATGCTGGGGCTCAATCCCAACCCGCCCAAATTCGTGCGCCAGTATGCCCAGCTGGGTCCGGCCATCGAGGCGGCGGTCCAGGCCTATGCCAAGGATGTGCGCGAACGCCGCTTCCCGGGGGAGGAAAATGTCTACCCCATGAAAAAGGCCCAGTAAAAAGCCCAGCAAAAGCAGGTTCTTGGCCCCTATTGTTACGCCAAGACGCATTGCGCGCGCGCGCGGCGCGGGCTAATTAAGCCGCCTTGTCAAAGGCTCCGGCCGAAGCCGGGCTGGCTGCCAAAGCGGCCTCGCAAGGCCAAGCCAAAAGGCCAGAAAAAAGGAACGCGTCCCGGTGAGTGATATTTTCCGCGAAGTCGAGGAAGACGTTCGGCGCGAGCGGCTTGAGAAATTTTGGAAGTCCTACGGCAACTATGTCATCGCGGCGCTGGTGCTGCTGTTTGCGGGCATAGGCGGCTGGCAATTCTGGCAACGCCATGAATTGCAGGAACGCCAGAAATTCTCCGACTCCTTCCTTGCCGCCCAACGCATCACCAATCCTCAGACCGCGGCCGGCACGTTTGCCGATCTGGCGCGCACCGCGCCCAAGGGCTACGGCCTGGTGGCGCGCCTGTCCCAGGCGGGCGCGATGTTCGTATCGGGACAGCAGGCGGGCGCGATCGATCTCTACAAGCAGATCGCCAAGGAAGACAACGGCGCCATTGGCGCGGTGGCGCGGTTGCGCGCCGGCTGGGCGATGGCGGAATCCAGGCCGCGCGCCGAAGTGGCCGAGATCCTCAAGCCGCTGGACCAGCCGGGCAATGCCTGGCGCTCCAATGCCCGCGAGATACTGGCCTATGCCGACTACCGCGCCGGGGACACCAAGGCGGCGCAGACCAAGTATAACGAACTGGCATTGGCGGCCGAGAGCACGGAAGGATTGCGCAACCGCACCAAGGCCATGGCCGATTTCCTCAAGAATGGCGGCGCCACCTCTTATGGCACGGTGCCCGCCGATGCGGTTCCTCCTCCGGGCGCCGCAAATATTCCAGCCGAACCGCTGGTGCCGGCGAAATAATGAGATCGCGCGCCGTCCGCTTTTGCCTGATGCTGGCCGCGGCTTCCCTGCTGCTTGGCGGCTGTTCCGTCTTTGACGAAGTCGGAAGCTGGTTCGCCAGCAACGGCAAGAAATCCAATCTGCGCGGCGTGCGGATTCCCGTGATGTCGCTGGATTCGGATCTGAAACCCGACGCGACTTTGACCGGCACGCCGATCCTGCTGCCGCAGCCCTATCGCAACCCGGAATGGCCCCAGCCCGGCGGCTATGCCTCCAACGCCATGTATCATCTGGCGGCACCCGGCCGCTTGCGCGAATTGTGGAACGAGACCGCCGGCAAGGGCAATGACATCGACTCCCATCTCACCTCCGCGCCGGTGGTGGGAGGAGGCCTGATCTATGTCCTGGATTCCGAGGCGCATGTTTTTGCCTTCCGCGCCGAGAACGGGCGTCCGGTCTGGGACAAGAGCCTGGCGCCCAAGAACGGCACCGATTGGCCGACGCTTTGGGGCCTGCTCGGCAAGAAGAACACCATCGACCCGCCGCAGGGCATGGGCGGGGGCGTCGCCTATAACAATGGCAAGATCTTCGTCACCTCCGGCTTCGGCGTGGTTTACAGCATGGACGCCCGCACCGGGCGCGAGATCTGGCGCAAGGATCTGGCCATGCCCATCGTCAATGCGCCGGTGGTGAATGGCGGGCGCCTGTTCGTTTCCACCCATGACAATCATTTCTACGCCCTGGCCGAAAGTGACGGCCGCAATTTGTGGGACCATCAGGGCATTTCGGAATCCGCCGGCATTCTGGCCTCCACCAGCGCCGCGGTGTCGGGCGAGACCGTGATCGCGCCTTACACCTCGGGCGAAATTTTCGCGCTCCGGGTACAGAACGGCCAGGTCGGCTGGACCGATGTGCTTTCGCGCACCGGCCATGTCACGGCTCTGTCCCAGCTTGACGATATCGCGGGACGCCCGGTGATCGATCGCGGCGTGGTCTATGCCGTCAGCCAGTCCGGCTTGATGGCGGCCTTCAGCGCCAATACCGGCGACCGGCTATGGTCCCGCGATATCGGCGGCATCCAGACGCCCTGGGCGGCGGGCGATTATGTCTATGTGGTGGACAACAATGCCCGGGTGATCTGCCTCACCCGCAAGGAAGGCAAGGTCCGCTGGATTCACCAGCTGCCGCAATATGAGGATCTCGAGAACAAGAAGGATCCCATCATCTATGCCGGACCGGTGCTGGTTTCCGACAAGCTGGTCGTGGTTTCTTCCAATGGCTATGCCCAGGCGCTCTCGCCCTATGACGGCAAGCTGACCGGCCGGGTGGAAATTCCCGATGGCACCACCATCGCCCCGGTGGTGGCCAACGGCATCATGTATCTCTACACCTCCGACGCCGAACTTGTGGCCTTGCGGTGATGCATGGCACTCAAATTAGCGATTGTAGGCCGGCCTAATGTCGGCAAATCGCGCCTCTTTAATCGCTTGGCCGGACGCGCCGCCGCCATCGTGCACGACACGCCGGGTGTCACCCGCGACCGCCAGGCGGTGGATGCGGAGTATGACGGCCTGTCGCTGCGGCTGATCGATACCGCCGGCTTTGAAGACGCCGCAACCGGCAGCATTTCCCATCGCATGACCCAGCAGACCCTGACGGCGATCGAGGAAGCCGAGGCCTTGCTGTTCCTGATCGACGCCCGGGCCGGGGTGACGGCGGGCGATCAGATCATCGCCCAGGCTTTGCGCAAGACCGGCAAGCCGGTGATCCTCGCGGCCAACAAATGCGAGGGCCGGGTCGAGCCACCTGCCGAGGTTTACGGATTGGGTTTTGGCGAAGCCATCGCCATTTCCGCCGAACACAATCTGGGCATGGAAGGCATCACCGCGGCGCTGGAACCCCTGGCCGGTCCGGGCCCATCTGAAGAAGAGGACGAGGAAGAAGAATTCGAGGATGTCGAATTCAGCGAAGACGATGAGCCGGAAGAGGAAATCACCGTCCATTATCTCGACCGTCCGCTGCGCCTGGCCCTGGTGGGACGGCCCAATGTCGGCAAATCATCCTTGTTCAATCAGCTTTTGGGCGAGGAACGCTCCCTCACCGGGCCCGAAGCGGGGCTGACCCGCGACGCCATCACCGCACCGTGGAAGGCGGGAGACCGCGATGTGCTGCTGCACGACACGGCGGGCCTGCGCAAAAAGGCGCGGGTGGCGGGTGAGACCCTGGAGGAAATGTCGGTCGCCTCGACCCTGGAAGCCATCCGCTTCGCCGATTGCGTGGTGGTGATGATCGATGCCAATGCGCCGTTCGAGAAACAGGACCTCACCATCGCCGACCTGATCGCGCGCGAGGGCCGCGCCATCGTCTTCGCCATCAACAAATGGGACCTCTTGGAAAACAAGGCGGGAGCGATCTCGCGGATGCGCGAAAAGCTGGACCGGCTGCTGCCCCAGGTGGCGGGCGCGCCGTTGATCGCCACGTCGGCGCGCACCGGCGAAGGCTTGGAACGATTGGAAGCGGCCATCACCGAAGCCGATACCGCCTGGAACACGCGCGTTTCCACCGCGACCCTGAACCGCTTCCTGAAAGAGGCGCTGCAGCGTCATGCCACGCCGGCGATCAGCGGGCGGCGGGTGCGCATCCGCTATATGACCCAGCGCAAGGCGCGCCCGCCCAGCTTCACGCTGTTCGGCAATCAATTGGACGCTCTGCCCGAGGCCTATCTGCGCTATCTATCAAACGGCCTGCGCGAGAATTTCGGACTCAAAGGCACGCCGCTGCGCTTTTCGGTGCGCAATTCCAAGAATCCGTATGCGGGGAAGAAGTAGTCGACCGGCCGCTCGCTTAAGCTCGCGGCGTTCGCAACCTCTCGCATGTCCACTGGACATGCTCGTGCGCGTTCCGCGCACCGGTTACTCACCCTTGAAAATTCACCGACGCGCCGCTTTGGGTGAAGGACGGCGACAGCATCTCCACGATCCTGGGCGTCATGTCGTCCGGCACCGGCAGGGTCGAGGGGTCCTCGCCCGGCATCGCCTTTTTGCGCATGGCGGTGCGCATCGGGCCGGGATTGATCAGATTGACCTTGATGTTGGTGGTCTCGCATTCCACCGCATAGGTCAGCGCCAGGCTTTCCAGCGCCGCCTTGCTCAGCGAATAGGCGCCCCAATAAGCCGTGTGTTTCCTGGCCGCGCCGCTGGTGACGAACAATACCCGCCCGGCATCGGACAGACGCAGCAGGGGATCCAGCGAACGGATCAGGCGCCAATTGGCGGTGACATTGACCTCCATCACTTCCTGGAAGGTCTTCGGTTCCAGATGCGCCAGCGGCGTCAGCTGTCCCAGTACCCCCGCATTGCCCAGAAAGGCGTCCAGCTTGCCCCAGCGCTGATAGATCGAGGCGCCCATGCGGTCGATGGAGTCGCCGTCGCGCAGGTTCATCGGCACCAAAGTGGCGGTGCCGCCCAGTTTCTGGATCTCGTCGTCGGTTTCCTCCAGCCCGCCCACGGTGCGGGCGGTGAGGATGACATGCGCCCCCGCCTTGGCCAGGGCGATGGCGCTGGCGCGGCCGATGCCGCGGGAGGCGCCGGTCACAAGCGCTATTCTTCCTGAGAGACTGGACATACGGCGCCTCTATTTATTTATGGTCGCACGGGCAACGGCATCGCTGCGCTCGCCTGCCCGTTGCTCCAGGCACCAGTAATGAGCGCGATCCGCCCGTCCAAAACCTTGCTCATGAGGAATTCCTAGGCGACGTCCGCCAGCAGCGAAAGTTGCCGCGTGCCGCCGCTGATATCGGTCAGCGAGATGGGATAATCGCCGGTGAAACAGGCGTCGCAGAAATCGGGAGCCTGGGCCACGCGTTCGGCCTTGCCCATGGCGCGATAGAGGCCGTTCATGGAAATGAAAGCCAGGCTGTCGGCGCCGATGAAACGGCGCATCTGCTCGACATCCATCTTGTGGGCGAGAAGATCGTCGGTGTTGGGCGTATCCACGCCATAAAAGCAGGAATGGGTGGTGGGCGGCGAGGACACGCGGAAATGCACTTCGGCGGCGCCGGCATCGCGCACCATTTCCACGATCTTCTTGGAGGTAGTGCCGCGCACGATGGAATCGTCCACCAGCACCACCTTCTTGCCCTTGAGCTTGGCGCGGTTGGGATTGTGCTTCAGCCGCACGCCCAGATGGCGGATGGAATCCGACGGCTCGATGAAGGTGCGCCCGACATAATGGTTGCGGATGATGCCCAGCTCGAACGGGAGATTGGCGGCATTGGCGAAGCCCAGCGCGGCGGGCACGCCGCTGTCAGGCACCGGGATCACCATATCGGCGTCTACAGGCGCCTCATGCGCCAGCACCGCGCCGATATTCTTGCGCGCTTCGTAGACGTTGCGGCCTTCCAGGGTGGAATCCGGCCGCGCGAAATAGATATATTCGAAGACGCAGAAACGGTGCGATTGCGGCTTGAAGGGGAAGTGGCTGCGCACCCCGTCCTTGTCCACCACCACCATCTCGCCCGGCTTGATGTCGCGGACATAGTCGGCGCCAATGATGTCCAAGGCGCAGGTCTCGGAAGCGAAGATCACTGCCCCGTCCAGATTGCCCATCACCAGGGGACGCACGCCATGGGGATCGCGCACGCCGATCAGCTTCTTGCTGGTCAACGCCACCAGGGAATAGGCGCCTTGCACCTGGCACAGGGCGTCGATCAGCTTATCGACGATGCGCGCCTTGCCGCTGCGGGCGGTCAAATGCACGATGGTTTCGGTGTCGGAGGTGGATTGGAAGATCGCGCCCTGCCCCACCAGTTCCTGGCGCAGGGTATGCGCGTTGGTGAGGTTGCCGTTATGGGCGATGGCCAGACCGCCGCCCGCCAGATCGGCGAAGATCGGCTGGATGTTGCTGGCCCGGCTGCCGCCGGCGGTGGAATAGCGGTTATGGCCGATGGCAAAACGGCCCTTGAGTTTGTTGGCGGCGGCGCTGCCGCGGCCAAAGGCGTCGCCCACCAGGCCCATGTGACGTTCGGAGATGAAATGGCCACTGTCATAGGTGACAATGCCCGCCGCTTCCTGGCCGCGATGCTGAAGCGCATGCAGACCCAGGACCGACAGCGCGCCGGCATCGGCATGGTCGAAAATGCCAAACACGCCGCACTCTTCATGCAGCGTGTCTTGATCCAAGTCCCAAAGTGTTTCGCTATGGCCGGTCATCGTTTCCCGCCGGTCTCGACGAGCTTCTCTAGCGCCTGACGGTCGCTGGCGCCATAGGATTCCGAGGCCTTGGCTGCGCTCTTCTGTTGCACCGGTTCCTTTGCCGGTTCTTTGGCGCTTTTTGGGACAGTTTGCCCATTGGTGCGGATCAGCTCTGCCATAGGATCATGGCTGGGCGAAATTTCAGGCGAATTGGCCGCCCGCCGCGCATTTTGCGGCGGCGCCTGGCGCAGCGGATCGTGCTGCGGCAGATAGGTATAATCGCGCGGCTGATCGGGAACCGCGGTCAAAAGGATATCGGCCGTACTCTGAACGATCGGCAACAACCGCGCCTGGGTCAGCCAGCCGGGCTGATCGCGGATCGGAATGAAATAGGTAAAGGCCATATAAGCCAGACCCAGGATCACCAGCCCGCGCACCACGCCAAAGGCGATACCCGCCGCCCGGTCCAAGGGACCGATGGGAGAATTTTTCACCGTCTCGCTGAAACGGTGACTGATGAAGGCCAGGGGAATGAAGATCGCCAGGAACACCGAGGCATATCCCAGCAAGGTGGCCAGCCATCCCTCGCCCACCAGGCTTCGGGTCAGCGGAATGATGTAGGGACCGAAATAAAGGCAGCAGATGGAGGCCGCCGCCCAGGAAAAGATGGTGAGGGTTTCCCAGATCAACCCGCGCCAGGCGGCATAGCCGGCCGACACGATGACGACCAGCACGATCAGGCAGTCGATGAAGTTGACCGAAAGGCTCATAGGGGCCGACTCATGATTCGACTTTACCACGGCGAGGCGTCGGCTCAGGGGCAAATCTCAGCAGCTCGGCGACGCTGGTAACCTCGGTTAACGCCAGACCCGCCCCATCCGCCTTGGTTCCGGTGGGAATGAAGGCATTGCGGAACCCCAGCTTCGCGGCCTCCTTGAGGCGGCTTTCGGCTTGCGGCACCGGGCGGATGTCGCCGGAAAGCGAAATCTCTCCAAAAAACACCGTGTCACGCGGCAAGGCTTCTCCACCGAAAGAGGATACAAGCGCGGCGGCGACCGCCAGATCGGCCGCGGGCTCGCCGATCTTCAAGCCGCCCGCGACGTTCAAATAGACATCGCTGGCCCCGATTCCAACACCGGCCCGGGCATCCAGCACCGCCAGGATCATCGCCAGGCGGCCGGTGTCCCAGCCCACCACGGCACGGCGCGGCGTGCCATAGGACGTTGGGGAAACCAGCGCCTGGATTTCGCACAGCAAGGGCCGCGTGCCTTCCAGACCCGCAAAGACCGCGGTGCCCGGCGCGGCGGATTTGCGGTCGCCCAGAAACAGCGCCGACGGATTGGCGACTTCGGCGAGCCCCTTGCCGGTCATTTCGAACACGCCGATTTCGTCGGTGGCGCCGAAGCGGTTTTTCACCGCGCGCAGCACCCGGAAATGATGGCCGCGCTCGCCCTCGAAATAGAGCACCGCATCGACCAGATGCTCCACCGCCTTGGGTCCGGCGATCTGGCCGTCCTTGGTGACATGGCCCACCAGCAGCAGCGCCGCGCCGGAGGCCTTGGCATACCGCACCAGATCGAAACTGGCGGTGCGCACCTGGGCGATGGTGCCCGGCGCGGCATCCAGCGCCCCGGTCCACAAGGTCTGGATGGAGTCGATGGCAACGATGTCCGGCGGTTTGCCGGATTCCAACGTGGCCAGAATGTCTTCAACATTGGTGGCGGCGCCCAGCATCAAGGGCGCGTTCGACAGTCCCATGCGGGCGGCGCGCATGCGCACCTGCGCCATGGCTTCTTCGCCGGAGATATAGACGGCATGGCCGCCGGACTGGGCGTACTTGCCCAAGGCCTGCAGGATGATGGTGGACTTGCCGATGCCGGGATCGCCGCCGACCAACAGCGCCGAACCCGGCACCAGCCCGCCGCCGGTGACCCGGTCGAATTCGGCGATGCCGGTGGGGCGGCGCTTGGGCGGGGCGTCTTCGGTCTTGAGGTCTTCCAGGCTGATCTTGCGGCCCTTGACCCGGCGCGAGGCGCCCGACCCCAGAGGTGGGGCGATGCCCTCTTCGACAATCGTGTTCCAGCCGCCGCAATCCTCGCATTTTCCGGCCCATTTGGCGTGGGTGGCGCCGCAGGACTGGCAGACATAGCTGGTCGAGGATTTGGCCATGATTCTCTTATACCACGGCCGTCAAGTCGCCCCGGAGAGGAGGTACTACGCTTTCACAGCCATTTTAATCGGCCCCTCAGCGCGGCCGTGGATGAACTGCTCGACATAGGGATTGCCGGAATGGTCGATGTCCTTGGTCGGGCCCTGCCAGATGATCTTGCCGCCATAGAGCATGGCGATCTTGTCGGAAATCTTGCGCGCCGAGACCATGTCATGGGTGATGGACAAAGCGGTGGCACCCACATCCTTCACCGTGGAGATGATCAGGTCGTTGATGATGTCGGCCATGATCGGATCCAGCCCCGTGGTGGGCTCGTCAAAGAAAATGATCTCGGGATCGGCGGCGATGGCGCGCGCCAGGCCGACACGCTTCTGCATCCCGCCCGACAGTTCCGACGGCGACAGGAAGGCGACATCCTCGGTCAGGCCGACCTTGGCCAGCTTCTGGATGGCGATATCGCGCGCCTTGCTGCGCGGCACGCCGCGTCCCTGGATCAAACCGAAGGCGACGTTTTCCCAGACGGGCAAAGAGTCGAACAAGGCGGCGCCCTGGAACAGCATGCCGAATTTCTTCATCACCCGGTCGCGCTCGGCGCCGTTGATATGGGTGATATCCTCGCCATCCACCAGGATGGTGCCTTCATCGGGGCGCAAGATGCCCAGGACGGATTTGATGGTGACCGACTTGCCGGTGCCCGAACCGCCGATGATCACCAGCGAGGATTGCGGCTCGATGGTGAGATCGACGCCGTCCAGCACCACCTTGGGGCCGAAGCGTTTCTTGACGCCGATCAGCTGGATTTTCGGATGGCTCATTTGTGGAACAACAGCGCGGTGAGGACATAGTCGGCGGCCAGGATCAGGATCGAGGAGCCCACCACCGCATTGGTGGTGGCATTGCCCACGCCCTGGGCCCCGCCCTTGGAATTGAAGCCGTGATAGCAGCCCATCAAGGCCACGATGAAGCCGAACACCGCCGCCTTGATCAGGCCCGAGGTGATGTCCTCGCTGCGCGCGAAATCCACCGTGTTCTTGAGATAGCCGGTGCCGTTAAAATCCAGGGTGTAGACCGACACGGCATAGCCGCCCATCACGCCGATGGAATCGCCGATGGCGGTGAGGATCGGCATGGAGATCACCGCCGCCACGACGCGCGGCACCACCAGATATTTGACCGGATTGGTGGCCAGGGTGGTCAAGGCGTCGATCTGTTCGGTGACTTTCATGGTGCCGATCTCGGCGGCAATGGCGGCGGCGACGCGCCCGGCAATCATCAGACCGGCGATCACCGGCCCCAATTCGCGAGTGACGGCCAGCACCACCACTTGCGGCACAATGGCTTCGGCGCCGAAGCGGTTGCCGCCCAGATAGATCTGCAGCGCCAGCACGCCGCCGGTGAAGAAAGCGGTGAGGCCCACCACCGGCAAAGAATAATAGCCGATGCGCACCATCTGACCCAGGATCAGCCGGGAATAGATGGGCGGCGACACCATGGCCGCCAGCGCTTGGCCGGTGAATAAAGCCAGCCGGCCGATATGGGCCAGCAGCGTCAAAGTGGCGCCGCCGATGCTCGCGAGAAAATTCATTGATCCTCGTATCGCCTTGGCACCCGCCGCAGCCGGGTGAGGATTTCATACTCGTTGGTGCCGGCGGTTTCCGCCACTTCGCCCAGCGAAATCGCATCTCCCAGCAATTCGACATCGGCGCCGATATGCGGCGGCTCGGCCAGGGCGCTGACATCCAGGGTGATCAGGTCCATCGACACCCGGCCCACGATGGGCACGCGCACACCCGCAATCGCCGCCGCCCCCTTGTTGGACAGCGTGCGCGGGATGCCGTCGGCATATCCAAGCGCCACGGTGGCGATCATGCTGGGCCTTTTTGCGCGGAACGTGGCTGCGTAGCCAACGCTTTCGCCCAAGTCAATTCGGCGGACCTGCAACACCTTGGCGGTGAGGATCGCGGCGGTCTGCATCAGGTTCGGCGCCGCCGCCTCGGCCTTGCCCTCCGGCTTTTGCGGATTGGCGCCGTACAACGCCACCCCCGGCCGCACCAGATCGAAATGATAATCGACACCAAGCATGGCGCCGTGGCTGGCGGCCAGGCTGGCCGGGGCGGTGGGCAGCATGGCCAGCGCCTGGCGGAAGCGCGACAGCTGCGCGCCGTTCATCCTGTTTTGCGGCTCATCGGCGCAAGCCAGATGGCTCATCACCAGCACCAGATTGAGACCGGCAAGGCGCTTGGCCTGTTCCGCCGCCACGGTGCCCAATTCCTCGCCCGTCAGTCCCAGCCTGTTCATTCCGGTGTCGACATGCAGCACCGCATCCAGGGGCGCGCGGCCCACCCGCGCCGCCGCCGACCAGGCCGCGATCTGTGCCAGATTGTTCAGCGCCGGAGTCAGGGAAAAACGCAGCAGCGCGGGCACCGAATCCGGATCGGCGCCATCCAGCACAAAGATGCGCGCCTGCGGCACGATCTTGCGTAGCGCGATGCCTTCTTCCAGCCGCGCGACAAAGAAGGTGTCGCAACCGGCCACCGCCAGCGCCGGCGCCACACGGCCCGCGCCCAAGCCATAGGCGTCGGCCTTGACCACCGCCGCCACCGCGGCGGGACCGGTCATGCGGCGATAGGTACGGTAATTGGCGGTGATGGCCGAAAGCCGCACCGTCAGGCGCGCGGCCTCGAAATCTTCCTGGCTCTCCTGGTCCAAAGCCGCGCTCATGGGAGATGCTTATAGCCAAAGAAACCGCAGAACGCGCGCATCACCGTTCGCCTGTCGCCTCGCGCATGGCGGGCGTCGCATGCACACAGGGTGTGTTCTGCAGGATGGGACAGCCGCCCTGGCCGGGTGTGATGCCCGCCTGCACATCGCCGCGGATCCGGTCAGAGCCGGTATTGAGAGTGAACTCGGTCGGCGGAGGCGCCTCCTTGAGGCGGGGCAGCACGTTTCTGGGTATCATGACCAGCGAGCCATTGGGCAGTTTGACGCCGCGCCAGGGATAAACGCCACAGCGCGCGCGCTCGACCGAGGTGAGATGCTCCCAGCTGCCGGCGCTGCAGGCCAGCTCGCGTCCCACCACGCCCAATATGTCGGTAGGTGGTCCTTCGCCTGTAACCGGCCGGTCAGGCTGAAATATCGGCGGCGGCGGAACGATGAGGGTCGGTGCCTGCACCCGCGGCGAAACCGGGACCAGGGGGGTAGGATTGACGCGCGAGTCCGGACTTTGATTGCTGCCGGATTGCGGCAAGGTGAGGATGGTTTCGACAATGGTGCGGTTGCGCATGTCGAAGGGGTGGATGCCCAGCACGAAGGTGAAAACGAACAGGACATGCAGCAGCGCCACCAGCGCCCAGGAGGTGGCGCGCGACAGGGCTTTGCGGCGCCGCTCATCAGCGCCTTGGGGTTTGGTTCCAGGACGCAGGAATGGGTGCGTCAGGACAATTTCGCTGGCCAAAAGTCTCAATCCGTCAAACGCTTCCCCGCTTCCCCACCATATAGAAGCCGCTCTGGGTACAAAACAGGGCCATTCTCCCGGGAATGGCGGAAAACCGGCAAAAATGCTAACGCCGCCCTAATGCGGACCTATCTGATCAATCTGGGGCGGCGCCCCGACCGGCTGGCCGCCATGATCCGGCAAGCGGTTCCGCTGGGCCTGAGCCTGGAACGAATCGAAGCGATCGATGCCCGAAGCGAGGAACCGGCCAAGGTAAATCGCTGGTTCGGCTCGTCCGGGCCCCTGGGCGAAATTCCCTTGGGCGACAAGGCCTGTCTTTTGTCGCATCGCCAAGCTTGGGAAATATTTGTTGCCGGCGGCGAAAGCCATGCGGTTTTCCTGGAAGACGATGTCCGTCTCAGCGCCAGCGCCGGCGCCCTGTTGATCAGCAACAACTGGATTCCATCGGATGTGGCGGTGGTGAAACTGGAACATTACGGCCCGCCCGGCCAGCGCGTGCTGCTGGACCGTATCCGCGCGGCAGGCGAAGATTTCCAACTCGGCCGGATGCTGTCGCGCCATACCGGCGCCGCCGCCTATATCCTCTCGCGCCGGACGGCCGAACTGCTCTTGCGCCAGACGCGCTTCAACCTGCCGGTCGATCATCTGCTGTTCAATCCCAACAATTCGCCGCTGTTTGCGCCGCTGTCGCCCTGGCAGTTGATCCCGGCGATCGCGCGGCAAGAGGAATTTGTCGGGGAAAAATCCGATATCGAGGGCACGCGACTTGGCCTGCGGGCGTTTGGCGGGACTTACGTCAAACGCGAAATTGTGCGTTTCGCCTATGACCTGAAATTGTTGCCGCGCCAGCTGGCGGCGCTGGCGCGCGGCGCGAGATTCGTGGCGGTAAGGACTAGCGAGACGGCGTGACGCCGTCATCGGCCATATTGCTGAAGCGGGTGTACATGCCTTCGAACACCAGATCGATGGCGCGGGTGGCGCCATGGCGGTGCTTTTCCACCAGCACTTCCGCCCGGTTGGTCGCTTTGTCCAACTTATTGGCCCACTTTATATGCTCTTCACTGCCCGGTTCCGGCTCGCGCGACTTGAGGTAATATTCCTCGCGATAGACGAACATCACCACGTCGGCATCCTGCTCGATGGAGCCGGATTCGCGCAGGTCCGACAGCACCGGGCGCTTGTCGTCGCGGGCGTCGACGCCGCGCGACAGCTGCGACAGCGCCAGCACCGGGACATTGAGCTCCTTGGCCAGGGTCTTGAGGCCCTTGGTGACTTCGGTGATTTCCTGCACCCGGTTGTCATGGCGGCGCGACGGTTCGACCAGTTGCAGATAATCGATGATGATCAGGCCGATATTCTTTTCGCGTTTCATGCGCCGGGCGCGCGCCGCGATCTGGGCGATGGAAATGCCGCCGCTGTCGTCGATGTAAAGCGGCAGGGACGACAGGTCCTGCATGGTGAGGACGAATTTCTCCCATTCGCTTTCGCTGAACTTGCCGTTGCGGATCTTCCACATTTCCAGCTCGGCCTGTTCCGACAGGATACGCGCCGAGAGCTGCTGCGCGGCCATTTCCAGGGAGAAGAACAGCACCGGCGCGCCGCTGGGATATTCGGCGCCGGACTGAAGATCGCGCATATATTGCTGCGCGGCGTGGAACGCCATGTTGGTGCCCAGCGCGGTCTTGCCCATGCCCGGACGCCCCGCAAGGATCAACAAGTCGGAAGGCTGCAGGCCACCGAGCAGGCTGTCGATATCGGTGAAGCCGCTGGTGATGCCGGAAATGCGCCCGCCGCGAGCATGGGCCTTTTCCGCCGACTCCACCGCCTTGCGCAACGCTTCATGAAAATCCAGCGCGCCTTCGCCATATTTGTTGCTTTCGGCGACGGCATAGAGCGCCTTTTCGGCCTCGGCGATCTGGTCCTTGGAAGTCTTTTCGGTGGGGGCGTCATAGGCGGTGTTGACGATATCCTCGCCGATGCGGATCAGGCTGCGGCGCACCGCCAGATCGGCCAGGATGTCGGCATAATCCTTGACATTGGGGATGGCGGGCGCGGCGGCGCGCAACGCGTCGAAATAGGCCTGTCCGCCGGTCTCGATCACGCCGGGATCGGACTTCATGGTGGCGTGCAGGGTGAGCGGGGTCACCACCACGCCGCCGCGCTCGATCATCTGCGACATGGTCTCGTAGATGCGGCCATGCAGCGGATCGTAGAAGTGATCCGGCTTGATCAGCGCGCTGACGCGCTCCATCGCCCGGTTGTCGGACAGGATCGCGCCCAGCAGCGCCTGCTCGACATCGATGTCATAAGGGACGTGGCGATAGGCTTCCTGTTCCATTGCTTTTCGCTAGCGCTACGCGGGGCGCGCAATCAACAAAATGACGAAGGGGCAAGCAAGCGAATTGCACGACTGTTCCACAGAGCCGAATCACCGGCACTACAGTTTGTGGCCGGGAGATTCTACTCCACCAAACGGTTCACATCTTCATGAAACTTGCCCTTAAGACGGGCCTTGCTTCTTCCGGCTTTTCTTGCAGTGCCGCGAGATTATTCCCGAGCCGCCGGGTTCGGCGCAAACAGGGCTATTCCGCGGCGATTGCAGCGCTACGGAACCGGTCCCGCACCCGGCTCGCGCCGCGAACCGACTCAATCAAGGCAAAATCGCCTTCATAGAGCCGCTCGATGCGGCCGCGCTGGCGGGCATTGAGCAGCAGCGGCGGGCGGGGCGCGCGGTTGATCCAGGGCAATTGGCCGATCCTGTGCGGCGCGAGATAGGCGGCCAGCGCAGCGCCATCCTCGCCCAGAATGAACAGGTCCTTGACCAAACTCTCACCGGTCGCGGGGTCGCAAACGAACCAGTTTTGCGGACGCATCACAAAATCCAGATCCAACGGCCCGCGCCCTTCCAGGAAGGAAAGATAGTCATCGACCGAAACGATATGCGCCGTCTGCTCCAGGAACACGGTGCTGAGCCGGCTCAGCGCCGTGCCGCCGGCCCGCATGAAGGCATAAGCACTGGCGAAGCGGTCGAAGGGATCGCGCAACAAGGCGAAGGAGCCGGCGCTTTGGGCAAAGCCGGGATCGAGTGCGCGGTAATAGCGCATGCTGTGATGGTGGATGCAGCCTTCGCCATACAGCGCGCGGGTGATGGAGGTGCCGGCGACCCGCGGCACATGCACGAAGATCAGATTGCGGGCGCGCATGGCGGGCGGGATGCGCCACCAAAAGACGCGCATGGCGTGCGGTACCGCGCTGCAAAACCTGTCGTATATGTCTTCCTCATACCAGGCGCCGAACAAGGCATGATTGACGCGCTTGGCGTCGGGAAGAAGCGCGACACCCGCGATTGCCGTCACCGTCGCGGTCGCCGTCACCGTTGCTGTGATGATCAAAAAATGAAATCCCGTTTATCCCGATACAAAGGGCTAAACAGTTCCCGCCGCATTCGTTGCACGGTGTTTTCGTGGATTTGTCGCAAGACTTCGCTCAGCCGCGGACGGCCAAGGCCTGACACTAGTCAACACATTTGTAATGTGACCTTGGAAAACTATGTGGCGTGCGAAAACTATGTTGACGAAGGTCTCTGCTTGAATGCGCGGCAGAGATCCGCCGAATGCAGTAACAATTGTTATCGATTCCGGATGGCGCGTTTTTGCGCTTTCACGCTTGATGCATTTCATGGAGACCTAGTGTGTGAGCGCGCCCGTCGCCAGATAGGTGACATGACTGCGATAGCGTTCGGCGCTCCAGCCGCGGTCGAGCACCAGTTCTTCCCATAGCCTGAGCGAGGTCAGGCTCGACAAAAGATCGGCGGCGCCTTCCAACGACAGATGCGGCGCCAGGGCCTGCTCGTCCCGGAAGCGCCCTGCGATGGCGCGGCAGGCCTCCAGGAACATGGCCAGACGCCCCTGCCACGCGGCTTCGACCGCCGCATCGGCCTGGCGCAGGCTGCCCAGGGCGTGGGCCACCGGCCAAAAGCCGGGATTGCCCCGCGCGCCCAAAGCCACCAAAGCCGCCACCGCCGCCCTGGCGCTGGGGGCCTTGGCGGCGGCCGCCAACTTGGAGGGCAGATCTTCTTGCTCCCGCCGCGCCAGGGCCAACAGCAGGGCGGTCCGGTCCTGAAAATGCAGATAGACGGCCTGGCGGGATAGGCCGGCCTCGGTCGCGACCTCCGCCATGGTCAGGCTAGGGTTGCCGCGCAGAACGGCCAAAGCCGCCGCCACTATCCGGTCATGGGTTTCAGATGAACTTGACACTATGTAAAGTACCTAAGTTCCATAACTTTACATAATGTAAATTAACCCGCAAAGCAATGGGATTGTTAGGGTATTTTTGCTCCGCCCACCTTCAGGCGGCGTCGTGGAAAATCAGCCCCAAGGTATGCCGCTGGCCGCTCAGCAGTTTGCTGACCCCATGACGCATCTTCACCTGATAGTCGCCGCGCGTGCCTTTGACCGGCCGGCTGTTGACGGCAAACACCACCCCGTCACCCTGAGCCAACGGCACCACCATGGCGCGCGACTGCTGCCGGGGCCGCTGCTCGGTCAAAACGAACTCGCCGCCGGTGAAGTCCCGGCCCGGTTGGGATAGCAGCACCGCCACCTGCAGGGGGAAGACCTCGGTGCCATACAGGTCCTGATGCAGGCAGTTATAGTCCCCCGGGCCATAGCGCAGCAGCAGCGGGGTCGGGCGTGTCTGCCCCGCTTCGTGGCAGCGGGCGAGATAGGCGGCGTGGCTGTCCGGAAAGCGCGTCCCCCGCCCCTGCCTTTCGATCCAGCCATTGGCGATGGGGGCCAGCGATGGGTAAAGCCGGGTGCGCATGCCTTCGACCAAGGGCGGCAAGGGATAGGAGAAGTAGCGATACTCCCCCCGCCCGAAACCATGCCGCGCCATCACCACCCGGCTGCGGAAGCCATCATCCCAGTCGTACAGCATCGCCGTGGCGGCGCAGGCCGGGCTTTCCAGCAAGCCAGGCAACACCGCCCAGCCCTGCTCGTCGAGTGCGCCGGCGATACGCCGCCAGTCCTGTTCCAAGCCGGTCATGGGCAAAGGATAGCCGCTTTGCCTGCCAGGGCGCCTCCCATATCGTACGTTCAAATTTGCGGAGCAGCTATGACGACGATCTTTGGCATCAAGAACTGTGACACTATGAAGAAAGCCCGCGCATGGCTCGAGACACACAAAGTCGCGCACGCGTTCCACGACTACAAAACCGCCGGCATCGACAAGGCGACTTTGGAAGGCTGGGCCAGGAAGGCGGGCTGGGAAGTGCTGCTCAACCGCGCCGGCACCACCTTCAAGAAATTGCCTGACGCCGACAAGGAAAACGTCACCGAGAAAAAAGCCATCGCCCTGATGCTGGCCCAACCCTCGATGATCAAGCGGCCGGTGCTGGAAGCCAAGGGCAAGCTCACGGTCGGCTTCAAGCCGGATGAGTATAAGAAAGTGTTTGGTTAGGCAGTGACGGCAATACTTGGTTCGGAAAAAGATTGGTACTGTTTTGCTGGAGCTTCCCCATCCGCGATCTCCGAACTTCGGCGAGCTGCGCCGATACAGCTGCCGGACTCCTACTACAATCTTCTCGCATACTCTGACGGAGGAGAGGGGCCACTGCCGGTACAACCGCTCAATTTCTGCCTTGATCCCGTGGAAACCGCGCTGGCCACTTTCAAACAAGGTCTGAGCGATGAATTCTTCCCCGGGTTTCTGGTAATCGGCAGCAACGGAGGTGGAGAGTATGTTGCGTTCGATTGCAGAGGTTCAGCACCATGGCCTGTCGTCTCGCTGGACATGACAAATTGCGATCTTTCCAGCACCGTGCTTCCGATTGCGGACGATTTTGACCACTTCTTGACGTTGGTGGGTATAGAGGCGAGCGCCTAGTTATCGGCCCCCGGCAAGTTCATGAGGTGTAGTGCAGGAACACCTTGCCGTTCTTGAAGGCGCGGCTGTTGGCAAGTTTCAAAGTCGGCCGTCCAGGCATGCCATCGAACAAGGTACGGCCGCTGCCCAAAATCACCGGACAGACCATCAACTGGTAATCGTCGATCAGACCCGCCGCCGCCAACTGCTTTACGATACTGCCGCTGCCCAGAATGGTCAGAGCCCCGCCGCGTTTCAGTTTGGCGATTTCCTTGACCGGGTCGCCGTTGAGCACGGTCGTATTGGCCCAATCCGCTGTTTGCAGGTTGCGGGAAAAAACATACTTCCTGGCCTTGTTCATGCCCGCCGCCACTTCGGGCATGGCCTGTGCCGCCATTGGTGTCGGCCAGAAACCTGCCATCATCTCATAGGTGACACGGCCGAAGACCAGCGCGCTCCCGCCTTTGGCGTTACCGGCGACGAATTTCTGGAATTCGGCGTCCTCGCCGCCCGCATGCGCCCAGCTCATATCGTTGCTGGCGTCGGTAAAATAACCATCCAGCGAAACGCTGTTGAACATGTTCAGCCTTCGGCTACTTGCCGGCATAGGCGTCCTCCAGCTTTTTCACGTCGATCTTCTTCATGGTCATCATGGCTGCGAATGCGCGGTCGGCGGCTTCGCTCCCGCCACTGCCGATCATTTCGGGCAGGCGCTTGTAATTGACCTGCCAGATCGGGCCGAAACGGTCCTGCACCCAGCCGCAAGCCTGTTCCGTGCCGCCGCCGGCCAGCAGCTTGCCGTATAGCTCATCGATCTCGGCCTGGGTGTCGCACCAGATCAGCAGCGAACTGGCGGCGCTGTGCTTGAATTGCGGCCCGCCATTGATGGCGGCAAATTCCTGGCCGTTGAGGATGAAGCCGATCGACATCACGCTGCCCTTGGGACCGGGCCCGCTATCCCCGTAACGCGCGATATTGGTGATCTTGGAATTGGCGAAGAGGGAGACGTAGTAATTCACCGCCTCCTCGGCATTGTTGTTGAACCAGAGATGGGGGATGATTTTCTGATTGATGGTCATGGAAATAATCCTTCCGAGCGCTAGATCGTTTTCGCCAGGGCTTCGAGCTGGTCGGCGCAAATGCCCCAACCTTTGTGGAACCCCATCGCCTCGTGCTTCTTGACGTCGGCTTCGTTCCAGTGACGGGCGACGGCAGTGTAACGCGTCTTGTCGCCTTCCGGTTCGAAGGTGATGGTGGCCACCATGAAGGGCGTGTTGCCCGAGGGAACCCAATCGCCGATGAAGGCGTCGGTGAAGACCAGCTTGCGGCCCGGAACCACTTCCAGATATTGGCCCGGACAGGGAATGTCCTGTCCTTCCGGGCTTCGCATAACGTCCTTGCTCGCGCCGCCAGCCCGGAGATCGGTCTCCACCACCGGGGTGGTGTAGGGCTTGGGCGCAAACCACTGTTTCATCAGCTCCGGCGTGGTCCAGCAGCGGAACAGCTTGTCGGCCGGGGCGTCCAGCAGGCGGGTCAGGGTCAGTTCGTACTGGCTCATTTTGTCCTCCAATTGGTCGGTTCTGGCCCAAGGACGGCTTTGGTACGGCCGGGCCGACAGCAGCCTGAAGAATTATATTTTCACCAACATGTCGGCTAAGGGCATACTTGCCCGTCCTCGGAAGAAATCAAGGAAAGCCAATGCTCTACACCCTGCTCTGCTACAACAAGGAAGATGTCGTCTGGTCCTGGAGCAAGGAGGAAGACGATGCCGTGATGAACCGGCTTTCGACCGTCCATGAAAGGCTGGTCAAGGAGGGAAAACTCGGCCCCTCCTTGCGTCTTTTGCCCACCACCGCCGCCACCACCCTGCGCGGCGGCGGCATTGTCATCGACGGCCCCTTTGCCGAAACCAAGGAACAATTGCTGGGCTTTTATGTGATCGATGTGGAAAATCTCGATGCCGCGCTGGATGTGGCCAAACAGCTTTCCGCCGCCAATCCCACCAGCGTTTATGAGATCCGCCCCATAGCGCTGTATGTGCCCGAGGCCCGGCCCAACGCTCCAACACAGATGATCAAGGTCTATTGAAATGACCGACCCAATCTCATGACCGATTTGGCCTGGATCCATGGCGCCTTGACCGCGGCGCGCCCGCAAGCGGTGGGCGCGCTGCTGAGGTATTTCCGCGACATGGACCGGGCCGAGGAAGCCTTCCAGGATGCCTGTCTGCGCGCCTTGAAAAGCTGGCCCGAGAAAGGCCCGCCGCGCGATCCCACCGCCTGGCTGATCCTGGTGGGACGCAACGCGGCGCTGGACGGGGTGCGCAAGCAGAGCCGCAACACCCAACTGCCGGCGGATGAGGAAATATCCGATCTGGAAGACGCCGAAGACCGATTGGCCGAGCGGCTGGATGGTTCGCATTATCGCGACGACGTGCTGCGTCTGCTCTTCATCTGCTGCCATCCCGAACTGCCCGCCACCCAGCAGATCGCTTTGGCCCTGCGGATCGTGTCCGGCCTGACCGTGGCGCAGATCGCCCGCGCCTTCCTGGTTAGCGAAGCGGCGATGGAACAACGCATCACCCGCGCCAAGGCGCGCATCGCCAAGGCCGAGGTGGCGTTTGAAGCCCCCGGTCCGGTCGAGCGCGCCGAACGGGTGGCGGCGGTGGCGGCGATGATCTATCTGCTGTTCAACGAAGGCTATAGCGCCGGCAACGATCCCCAGCGCGCCCCTTTGTGCGATGAAGCCATCCGGCTGGCGCGCCTGCTGCTGCGGCTGTTCCAGACCGAGCCCGAAATCATGGGCCTGACCGCCTTGATGTTGCTGCAGCAATCGCGGCTTGCCGCCCGGTTCGATGCCGATGGCGAAGTCGTCCTGCTGGATGACCAGGACCGGTCCTTGTGGGATGCCAAATTGATCGGCGAAGGCCTGGCCCTGGTCGACAAGGCGATACGCCACAACCGGCCCGGGGCATATCAGGTCCAGGCGGCCATCGCCGCCACCCATTCGCGCGCCGCGACGGCGGCACAAACCGATTGGGCGGGGATCGACGGACTCTATCTGGCGCTGGAACGGATGCAGCCGTCGCCGGTGATAACATTAAATCGCGCCGTGGCAGTGGCCAAACTCCATGGACCCGCGGCAGCATTGGAGATGATCGAGCCGCTGGAACAGCCGCTATCGGGTTATTTCCATTATTTTGGGGCGCGCGGTGCATTTCTGTTGCAATTGGGCCGTAACAAGGAAGCGCGCACGGCCTTCGACCGCGCCATTGCATTGGCCAATAGCCCGGCCGAGGCCGCGCATATCCGCCGTCATCTGGATCGGCTGATGCAGCAAGCAGACTGAAAAATAATGGAACCGGGCTGTCGGCCTGGACCAAGCCGCCTCGTCCTTGGGGCACATTCCAACAGGAGACTGACCATGGCTGAAGCACAAGGTACCCCGCCCGCCGCCGTCAAGGGCGGCATTGTCGCCTATCTTTGCGTCGAGGGCGCGATCGAGGCCGGCGAATTCTACAAGAAGGCATTCGCGGCGGAACAGGTGCATATCAACCCGCCGGACGAGCAGGGCCGCACCATGCATGTGCATCTGCATGTCAATGGCGGCTCGATGATGTTGAGCGACCCCTTCCCGGAACATGGCTGCGGCTATGTCCCCGCCGCCGGCTTCAGCCTGATGTTTCCGGTGAAAGACGTGGATGCCTGGTGGCAGCGCGCGGTGGACGCCGGCTGCACCGGCAACATGCAGCCGCAGGACATGTTCTGGGGTGACCGCTATGCTCAGTGCAAGGACCCGTTCGGGGTTACCTGGGCGTTCGTCGGACCTAAGAAAGGGTGAGCCGCGACGGCCGAAGGCCGGCAAATCGATCCGGTGGATCGATTTGAGCGGCGAACGCGCCGAGTACGAGCGAGGCGCAGGGGGGAAGATGCCAAGCAAATTGATGCGCCGGACCGGATACGCGCTGACCGGCGTCTTCACCCTGTTCATGCTGTTTGATATCGCGATTAAATTGATCCAGCTGCCCATCGTCGAACGGACAATGGCGCAGCTGGGTTATCCGCCGGGCTTGGGTTTGCCCATCGGCGTGGCGGAATTGATTTTCCTGATCCTGACATTGGTGCCGCGCACCGCTTTTCTGGGCGCGGTGCTGTTCACCGCTTTGTTCGGCGGCGCCATGGTCAGTCACATCAGGCTGAACGATCCGCTGTTCACCCATGTTTTGTTCGGCGCGTATCTGGGCCTGTTCCTGTGGGGTGGATTGTGGCTGCGTGATTCGGGCTTTCGCGCCTTGCTGCCGTGGAAATCCCATGCTGCGATGGATAATGGCCTGCCCGCGCGGAACCGCTGGCTCTATTGGGCCTGCACCCTGTTCTTCGTCGGTTTCATCATCGCGGACACCATCGTGAAGCTGGCGCATTGGCGGGTGGTGGAAGATATCATGGCCCATCTGGGCTTCGGCCCGGAGATAGGCGTGCAAATCTCCATCATGGAGACAATTTTTCTTGTCCTGTACCTGATCCCGCGTACCTCCATTCTGGGCGCGGTACTGTTCATGGGCATGCTTGGGGGCGTGGTGGCCGGTCATGTACGCGTGGGCGACCCGCTGATCACCCACGAACTGGCGGGCGTCTATCTGGGGATCGCCATGTGGCTGCGGCTGTGGCTGCGCGATCCGGCCTTGCGGGCCTTGTTTCCGCTGCGCAGAATAGCGGCATGACCATCTATACCGGCATCGGCGGCTGGACCTATGAGCCTTGGCGCGGGACCTTCTATCCCGAGAAGTGGCCGCAGAAGCGTGAGCTGGAATATGCCAGCTCCAAGCTGACCGGGATCGAGATCAACGGCACTTATTATGGCTCGCAGAAGCCGGAAAGCTTCCGCAAATGGCATGCGGAGACGCCGAAGGGTTTTGTCTTCACTCTGAAAGGCCCGCGCTTTGCCACCAATCGCAGGGTGTTGGCGGAGGCCGGGGACTCGATCGAGAAATTCTTCGCCAGCGGCGTCACCGAACTCAAGGAAAAACTGGGGCCGGTGAACTGGCAGTTCATGGCGACCAAGAAATTCGATGCGGAAGATTTCGAGGCCTTCCTGAAATTGCTGCCCAAGAAAGTGAACGGACTTGCCATTCGTCACGCGGTGGAAGTGCGCCATGACAGCTTCAAGGACAAGAGCTTCATCGCGCTCTGCCGAAAGCATGGCGTGGCCATCATCACCGGCGCCGACAGCGACTTTCCCATGATCGCCGATGTGACGGCGAATTTCGTCTATGTCCGCATCATGGGAACCAAGGCGGATGAGAAACTGGGCTATCCCAAAGCGGCCCTGACCAAATGGGCCGAGCGGGCTCGGGCCTGGGAAAAGGGTGAAACGCCCAAGGACCTGCCGCTGGTCGCGCCGGCCGCGCCCAAAACCAAACGCGACGTTTTCCTGTTCGTGATCAGCGGCGCCAAGGAGCGCAATCCCGCCGCGGCCCAGGCGATCATCGCCGCGCTTTAGTGTTCCGGCTCCAGGCTGGTGCGCGGGTTGGTCAGAGGATAACTCCTGCCCTTCCAGACAAACTCCCCCGGCAAGGCGGCGGGGCGGTCAATGATCGCCGACAGTTTGCCGGCCTCCACTTTATACTTCACCGAAACCACGCCCCTGGGGGTGGCGGCGGCGGCATCCAGGCTGGTCAGATCGCCCAGCACAGGCGCGATCCTGAGCCGCGCATAGCCGGGTGCGCCGGGACGGATGCCGGCGACCACGCCCAACAAATCGGCGGTGGGATGGGCGCTCCAGGCATGGGTGTCGGAGCGGGTGTCGCCACGCGACTCCGGCCAGGTGGTGTAGTTGAGCTTGAGCAGATCGCGCCAGGTCTGCAGCAATGCCGGATAACGATCCGCCCTGCCCGCATGCTCAAAGGCGCGGATCAGGTACCAGGCAAAATAATAAGTAGTGGTGTAAAGCTCCGGCGGCGCATCGATGCCGCGCCCCGGCATCGTGATGCGGTCCAAGATCTTGGCGGCTTCTTCCGGCGTGGCGACGTCATACAAGACCGCCAGCGCATTCATATGCTGGCTCAAGGGCATCTTGTCCGATGTGTCGGCAAACAGCCCGCTTTTTTCATCCCAGCAATGGGCGCGGATGGCATCGCGCGCGGCATCGGCTTTGGCGGCGTCGGCAGCGGCTTGCGCCTTATCGCCATAGGCCGCCTCCAGCGCCGCGCCCTGGCGCAGCGCCCCCAGCCAGGTCACGGTCATCAGGCAACTGCCGCCATCCTTGCCATAGGATGGGAAGGTCTCGCGATTGTTGCCGCGCGGCCCTGCCCAATCGATGAAATTCCATTGCGGGTTCTTGCTCAAAAGGCCGTTCGGCGTGAGCCAAGGCTCGAACCATTTCAGGATGATGCGCAGGCGCGGCAGATGCCGGACGATCAGCGCCGTGTCGGGCTGTTCCATCGACCAGTCGCTGAGCATCCCCACCCAGGCCAGGGAGAAAGTGGCGATGACATTGTCGCTGCGGCTGGGATAGGCGCCCTGCTGCAGCCCGCCTTGGGTATCGGATTCGGCAAAGACGTCGATTGCCTGCACCGCCAGCCGGGGATCGCCGGCCACCGCATAGGAAATCAACATCTGCAACCGCGTGTCGCCGGTATATTGCAGCTGTTCCCAATAGGCGCTGTCCATATAGGTTTCATGGGCATCGACCAGGGCGGTGCGCCAGCCGACCTGCCAGATGCGGTTCAATTCCGGATCGCTGCTGTTGAAATGCGCGACTTGCTTGAAAGGATAGCTGGTTTCATAGACCCGCAAGGCTTCCAGCTTCAGCGGCGCCTTGCCGGTCTGGATCTCCAGTTCGGCATAGCGCCAGGTGCGCCACCAGAGCGGCATGAAGCTGCGGCGCTGGCCATCGGCAATGAAGGTGTCGAAGATCCCCAGCGCCCTGCGGTCCTCCACCAGATCGCGATCGCCCCGTTTCATGTCCGCATCGTACAGCGCCTCGCTATAGGTGAGTTTGATGGTGGCGCCCAAACCGCCTGAGACGGTCAGTTGCGGATAGCCGGAGATCATCGCGTCGCGCTTGAGCAGCAAGCGGACATGACTGTTGGCGGGAACCATGACGGGATGCTTGGGAAAATCCTTGCCGTTCGCCAAATCGCTGCGCACCACCTCCCCCGGCGGGACGGAGGAAAAGCTTTGCTGCGGCAGCCGGTCCGCGACCAGGGTGCGGCGCGCTGCCAGCGGCGCCGGCACGGCATCCGTCCAGCCGGTACCGGTTTCCTTGGGACCAGCCCAATCCCAGTCCGCGGTGGCGGCGTCGATCACTTCCGGCGCGCTGGCGACATAATAGCGCCCGCGCGGCACCTGGGCCCGACCATCGGAAGCGGTGTGTCCGGAATCGATCTTCACGCGCCAGCCAGGTTCGCCGGTTGAGATCGTTCCGCCGGTCAAACGAAAACCCAGACCGGCGCTTTGCTGGGCGATGGGCGCGATCTGCGGCGGCAGCGCGCTCGCCGCCGGCAAGGGACCATCGGCGGGTGCATCGGGCCGCTTGCGCACAAAATCCCACACCACGACCGCGATCACATTGCGGCCGCGCTTGAGAAAGGGCGCCAGATCGATGCTTTCGGTACGCCAGTTTGCGATGGTGCCAGTGGACGGGCCGGTGGCGATGCGCCGGCCATTGACGAACAGGATGAAACGGTTGTCGGCGGTAACCGTCACCGGCAGCGCTTTGGACGCCTGCTTCAAATCAAGTGTGCGGCGGAAATGCAGCACCACCGACTGGCTGACAGTGCCCGCGGCGGGATGGGTGATCCAGCCGTTCGCGGGCTGAGCCTGCGCGGGACATGACAATAGTATCGCAATCGCGAGAAGAAAAAATCTCATCGCTGGCTCGAGTCGCATGTTTTCGCTGTGCCTTGCTTGACAGTCCGGAGCGGACCCACGCCATAATAATGATATGTCTGATAATATGTCTCGGCGGCCATAAGACCATAACAAACCGGCGCCATCCCAGGAGAAATCATGAGCAAATTTGCCATTGTCGGGGCGGGATTCATCGGCCGCGCCTGGGCGATCAGTTTTGCCCGGGCCGGGCACGAGGTGGTGCTATGGGACCAGGAGCCGTCGGCGCCCGGCAAGGCGCTGGACTATATCGACGGGCTGCTGCCCGAACTGGCCAGGCTGGATCTGCTGAATGGCAATAGCGCCGAGCAGGTGCGCGGCCGCATGCGCGCTGCGGCCGCCCTGGAAGACGCCGTGGCCGGCGCCGATTATGTGCAGGAAAACACGCCGGAAAAACTGGACGTCAAACGCGCCGTCTTTGCCCGGCTGGATGCCGCTGCCAGACCGGACGCGATCCTGGCCAGTTCCACCTCCGCCCTTCTGCCATCGGCCTTCACCGATCATCTGACGGGACGGGCGCGCTGCATCGTCGTGCATCCGCTCAACCCGCCCTATCTGATCCCGGCGGCGGAAGTAGTGCCTGCGCCCTGGACCGATCCCGCCATCGTCGCGCGCACCGCCGATCTGCTGCGCGCCGCGGGTCACGCGCCCATTGTGATGAAGCGCGAGCTGGACGGCTTTGTGATGAACCGGCTGCAGGGCGCGCTGCTGGAAGAAGCCTTCCGGCTGGTCGCAAACGGCCATGCCAGTGTGGAAGATGTCGATATCGGCATTCGCGAGGGGCTGGCCTTGCGCTGGTCCTTCATGGGCCCGTTCGAGACCATCGACCTCAATGCGCCCGCGGGCGTGCGCGACTACGTCGAGCGCTATGAATCCATCTATCAGCGCCTGCATCCCAGCATGCGCGAGCGCGCCGATTGGGGCGGTCCGGTGCTGAACGAGATCGAGGCCGAGCGGCGCAAGCGCCTGCCCGCCGCCCAGCTGCAGGAACGCCAGGCCTGGCGCGACAAGAACCTGATGGCGCTGGCGGCGCACAAGCGCCGCGCCGCCAAGGAAATTTCCCAGTAAAATTCTCCCCAAGAAAGATTGCACCATGAGCGATAAAGTCATCATCACCTGCGCCGTCACCGGCGCGATCCACACCCCGTCCATGTCGCCCCATCTGCCGGTGACGCCGGAGCAGATCGCCGAGGCCGCGGTGGGCGCCGCCGAAGCCGGCGCCGCCATGGTGCATTTGCATGCCCGCGACCCGGTGACCGGCAAGCCGGACCAGACGCCGGAGGCCTTTGCCCGCTTCCTGCCGCGCATCAAGCAGGCGACCAATGCGGTGGTGAATCTCACCACCGGCGGCGCGCCCTATATGACGGTGGCCGAACGCATAAAGCCGGCCGAGACCTTCAAGCCGGAAGTCGCCTCGCTGAACATGGGCTCGATGAATTTCGGCTTGTTTCCCATGCTGAACCGTTTCAAGGATTTCAAGCATGATTGGGAGCAGCAGGCGCTGGAAAATTCCCGCGACCTGGTGTTCCGCAACACTTTCAAGGATATCGAATTCGTGCTGCGGACGCTTTCGGACAGCGGCACGCGGTTTGAATTTGAATGTTACGACACCTCTCACCTTTATAATCTCTCCCATTTCCTGGAGCGCGGATTGGTCAAGCCGCCGCTATTCGTCCAGAGCGTATTCGGAATCCTGGGCGGCATCGGCCCCCATCCCGAGGATGTGCTGCATATGAAGCGCACCGCCGACCGGCTGTTCGGCAATCAGTTCAAATGGTCGGTGCTGGGCGCGGGCAAGAACCAGCTCGCCATCGCCGCCCAGGCCGCCGCCATGGGCGGCCATGTGCGGGTCGGTCTTGAGGATTCACTGTGGGCGGGACGCGGCCGGCTGGCAGAGTCCAATGCCGAACAGGTGCGCATGGTGCGTCAGATCATCGAAGGCCTGGGGCGCTCGGTGGCGACGCCGGATGAAGCCCGCGCCATTCTGGAGCTGAAAGGCGGCGACAAGGTCGCCTTTTAGACCAGCGGCGCCATCTTCTGCCACTCGGTGGTGTTTTCCAGCGCCCAGCCGATGCGCAGCGCCAGTGCCTCGGCCCCGCCGCGACAGGTGATCTGCAACGAGCTCGGCAAGGCGTGGGTCGTCATGCCATTGGGCAGGGCCAGGGCACAGAGATCCAGGAAATTCACCCAGCGGGTGGACAACGCCGGTGTGCCGCGCTGGTCCACCTCCGCCACCGGGATCGCCGGCGTCATTGCGCCGGGTGTCAGAACCGCGTCGATGCCCTGGATGCGAGCGGCAAATTCCTGTTTGGCGCGTTCGCGTTCCGCCAGGACCTCGGCATACTCGGCGGCGGAAATCGACGCTCCCGCGCGCACCCTGACCCGCACCGCTTCGTCCAACGGCAGCGTGTCATTGTCCACCAGCTCCGCCAGTCTTGGATAGCATTCCGCCGAAATGATGCGGCCGACCAGATCGCCGCTTTCGCGCAAGGTCTTGCCGCCTGCCGGCAGATCGACAATCACCGCACCCATCGCCGCCAGCTCCTTCAGCGACCGGTCATAAGCGGCAAGAATATCGGGATCGAACTCGGCGCGTTCGCTGTCCGGCAGGCGCGCAAGGCGCAAATCCTTCACTCCCAGTTTCAAATCGGCCATCGACGAGCTGGGCGGCAGGCTGGCGGTCAAGGGATCGGCCGGATCATGTCCCTGCATCAGCTCCAAAAGGATGGCGCAGTCTTCCACGCTGCGGGTAATCGGTCCCGGCGTATCCAAGGTGGGACTGAGCGGAATCACGCCATGGGTGCTGATGCGACCAATGGTGGTCTTCAATCCGGTGATGCCGCACCAGGCGGCAGGGATGCGCACCGAGCCGCCGGTGTCGGTGCCGATGGCGCAAGGCGCCATGCGCGCCGCCACCGCCACGGCGGAACCGGACGACGAACCGCCGGGGGTGCGATGCACATCCAGGTCCCAGGGATTCCACGGCGTGCCCATATGCTGATTGGTGCCCCAGGCGCCGTAAGCGAACTCCACCGTATGAGTCTTGCCCAATACGATCATGCCCGCGGCCAGAAGCTTTTCGACCAGGGTGGCGTTGAAGGCCGACATCCGGTCGCGCCATACGCAGCAGCCGGCGGCGGTGGCGTGGCCCTTCACTTCCACCAGATCCTTGACCGCTATGGGAATGCCGTGGAGCGGACCCTTGGCCTGCCCGTCACGGATGGCTTTGGCCGCCGCTTCGGCCGCCTTGCGCGCCTCGGCCTCATGGACATGGACAAAGGCGTGCAGCTTGGGCTCCAACGCCGCGATGCGGGCAAGACAGGCGTCCACCAGATCGACCGGGGAGAACTGGCCCGCCGCCAGCCCGGCGGACAGGGCATGAACCGGCAAGGTGGTCAGATCGGTAGCCATAGGTTCACCAAAACGGAGAGGCTTTGTGTTTAACCACGCCTTAGCCTTACCCTCCATTCCTTTTTTGCCGGGCCGGGACCTGTGCTAGGCAAAAGCATGGGACAGAGCATTTCGTCCGTCACGGACATGGTCAGCTATGCGGGTGCCTTGCGCCGCGCGGTCAAGCAGGCGCCCACGCCGGAGACCGCGCAGAAGATTCAGCGCACGGCGGTGGAGATGGAAAAGGCCGCCCTCACCCGGGTCGGGCTCGGGGGACCGGGCATCGGCAAATTGCTGGATACTTTTGTTTAATTGGCCCAGGGCCGTTGACGGCCTAGTGCTCGACCATCACTTGCGGATTCTCGCTGGGGACTTCATTGGCCACAACCAGGGCCAAAGTCGCCACCACGATGATCGCGGTCATGGCGATCGCCGTGAGCCAGGGAAGCGGCTTGCCGCGCATCGGCTCGGGAATTTCGAACACATCGGGGATACGCTGCATTTGTACCGCCTTGGGACAGTTTCGATCCACCTCCGGTTGCCATGCATCAGACATGCCGGCGGATCGGCTAGCTAACGGCAGCAACAGGCCTTTCGTTTCCCCGGATCGCCGCTTTCAGCGTTTCCCTTTGGGCCAACGCCTGACGCGCCGCACAAATTTGCGCTACTAGGGTTGGCGCCAAGCTGCGGCGCATGGGTGGACATGACCGACAGACCGGAAAAAACCGTCTCCCGCGCTTCGATCGTCATCGCGGCCGTTTCCACCATTGTGGAATGGTACGATTTCACCCTGTACCTTTATTTTTCCACGGTGCTGTCGCGGGTGTTTTTCGGCGGCGGCGAGAGCGCCCTGCTCGCCACCCTGGCCGGTTTTGCCATTGCGTATTTTCTGCGGCCGCTGGGCGCGATTGTTTTCGGCCATATCGGAGACAGGCTTGGGCGCCGCCGGACTTTGCTTCTGTCTGTCGCGGTCATGACTTTGGCGATGCTGGGCACCGCTTTGCTGCCGACCCACGCCCAGGCGGGCGCGGCCGCGGGATGGCTTCTCTTTCTTCTGCGCTGCGTCATGGGGTTTTCTGTGGGCGGGGAATATAATGTGGTTGTCGCCTATCTGCTGGAAGGCGCGCCGCAAAAGCGCCGCGGCCTGATCGCCTCCTGCGCCGCCGCCGCCAGCGAGATCGGCGGCTTGCTGGCGGTTGGTGTCTGTTCGCTGACGGTTTATGGACTGGCGCCTGCGGCCTTGGACGCCTGGGGATGGCGCATCCCTTTCCTGGTCGGCGCGGGCTTGGCGGCTTGTGTGTGGATCGCCCGTTCTGCGATGGAAGAATCGCCGGATTTTTTGCGGCAGCAGGCGGGCGGAACCGCGCCGTCCAATCCCTTGCGCTTTGCGCTGGTCCATCATCGTGCCGGCATTGCGCGCGCTTTCGCGATTTCCGCCCTGGGGTCGATCACTTATTATGTGGGCATCACCTATGTGCCGGTGTTCCTGACCTCAGCGGGAGGATTTGACGAAAGCCGGGCGCTCCATCTCTCCACCATCGCAGCCATTGCCGTCATCTTGATCACGCCCGTTACGGGCGCCTTGTCCGACCGCCTGGGCCGCAAGCCGGTTCTGCTGTTCCTGGCGGCAACAAGTGTCATCCTGCCCTTCGCCCTGTTCCAGCTGATGGCGAGCAACGTCTATTTCCACGCGCTCGCCGGGGCCCTGTTGCTGGCTTGCCTGGCCGGCGCCATCAGTGCGGTGGGCGCCATTGCCACCGCCGAGCAATTTCCCGGAGAAGGCCGTGTCACCGGCTTGGCCCTGGGCGCCACTTCGGCGACCGCGCTTTTCGGAGGCCTGACGCCCTATATCGCCCAGATCCTGACGGCACGCACCGGCTGGCCGATGGTCCCCGGCATCATGATTGCCGTCGTGGCGCTTTGCGTGTTTCCGCTCCTGGCCCGCTTGCCGCCGCCTTCCAAGCTTGCCGACCGTACCAGCTAGCGCGCCGGGCTGGATTTTTATTCCAGCCTATGCAGCTATGGCGCGGGGGAAAAAATGAACCAACCGGCGCTCAAGACGAAATTCTTCGACCAGCCGCGCGGCGTGATGCTGATCGCCGCCACCGAATTCTGGGAGCGCTTCTCCTATTACGGTTTTGTCGGCCTGGTGACCTTGTTCATGGCCGCCGATCCCGTGACCGGCGGGCTGGGGATGGACAAGGGCTTTACCCTCAAATTGTTCGGCGTGGCGGTGGGCCTGATGTTCATGGCGCCATCCTTGGGCGGCTGGATCGCCGATCGCCTGATCGGCCCCTACACCGCGGTGGTGCTGGGCTGTCTGGGACTATCGGGCGCCAATTTTCTGTTGGCCGGAGCCGGGACGCCATACGCGCACGGCGCCGGGTTGGAGCATGCCCTGTTCTATTGCGGCCTGGCGGTGATGATCGCCGGCGCCGGCCTGTTCAAGTCCAATGCCAGCGCCCTGCTCGGCCAGTTGTACACACCGGGCGATAGCCGCCGGCAAAACGGCTTCATGCTGTTTTACATGGGCATCAATCTGGGCGCTTTCGTTGCGCCCTATGGCGCCGGCACCCTGGGCGAACGAGCCGGCTGGTCCTGGGGCTTTCTGGTCGCGGGCATCGGCATGCTGATCGGACTCGCGGTGTTCCTGTGGCTCAGCCGCGGCCGCTTTCCGCGCTTTGTCAAACCGGCCGCGGCCGAAAAGGCTAACATTGCCGGCGCATGGCGCGATCCCGGCGCCCGCCTGGCCCTGATCATGATCGCCTTCGCCGCGATCTACATGATCGGGCAGCAGACCTATGCCGGCGTGATGAACCTGTATGTGCATGACCGTGTGTCAAAGATGGTGCTTGGCTTCGATGTACCGACCACCTGGTTCCTCTCGCTCAATCCCTTGATCGTGATCCTGGGCGGCCCGCTGGTGTCGCGCTATTGGACGGCGCGCGACCCGAAAACCACAAGGCTCACCGCGCTCAACAAGATCCTCACCGGCACCGTGCTGATGGCGCTGTCCTATGGCGTGATGACGATAGTGGATCTCGAAGCCGGCAGCGATCTTGTGGCGCCGATATGGATCGTGGTTTTTTATGTGATCATCACCATCGCCGAATTGTGCGTGTTCCCCGTCGGCCTTGCCGAGATCAGCCGGCGGGCGCCGCAGCAGATCATGGGCGTGTTGATGGGGCTTTGGGTGTTCACCATGGGCTTTGGCAGTTTTTGTGCCGGTTGGCTGGGGGGCAGTCTGGCCGACTCGCCAAGCTGGGTGATGTTCGCGGTTCTGGGCGGCGGCGGCGCCGTCAGCGCAGCCTTGCTGCTGGTGCTGGAGCCGGTTATCCGCAAACGCCTGCACCTGGCCGCCTGAAGGTGCCGCGAATGTCAGGATTTGGCCTCCGCCGGTACTGCGGGCTCGACCAATCCGGCCAGGGAAATCCAGCTCTCGTCTTCGCTATCGCGGACAGAGGGAGCATGAGCCCAGTCGATAACGCTTTTGAACATGGTCGCGCCGAATATTCCCGCCGGAACGCTTCCCGAGCCTCTTAGCGGCATCACGATACGCTCTCCGAACCCGCCGATATCGTCGGTCTTGTAGACCAGGCCGTGTCCGCGATAGAGCGCGGGTTCCTTCAACACGCGCTTGGCGCGTGTCAGGGAACGCGGATATTTATCACTGGGGCGCAGTTTCGACAGGCGAGCGCCCTTGAAGGGGTCTTTTGAGAGCCCGGTTATCGCCACCCCGGCAAGCCGCCCGATGAAATCGTCGAGCGAGGCGTCATAGTCGTAACACCAGACGATCCGAAGCTGGTTCTTGATCGCGGTGGGGCGAATATCGCTCCAGCTTGGCAAGCGGCTCGCGGAACAAATGTCACGCCAATAATGCGCCACCTCCTTGAGATGCGGCGAAACAATGGCGTCATCGAACTGCGCAAAGGCCCGCTCAAAATCCACGGCGATTTCCGCTCTTATGGCGGCGACACCCTAACCGAATAAGCTTTTCATGCAATCCGGAGAGCGCCGGAACAATCGGTCAATTGTAGACGACTGTCTGTCACTGGAGCGGGCGTGCAGCAGATCGATCGCATTGATGCGGGCGGCGCATTGCATGGCATAGCGACTTGAATGAAAGCGCTGCCACCTGCCAAGCCGCCCTCACCAGGCCGCGGCTTGACCGTCCTTGCGGTGATCGGTGCCGGCGCGATAGGTGCCGTTTATCGGCTGCTGCGACGTGGGTGACGGGTTCGGCTTGGCCTCTTTGGGATCGGGCGTGAACAGAATCGCCTGGAACCCACCCACGATGGAGCCGTTTTCGGACACCACATTATGCCCCATCGCCTTCAGCTTGGGGCCGACCAGGTTGGCCAGCTGCGATTCCATATAGAGCGTATTGCTGATCTGGTCGTGGCGGAACCGCGCCATGTCGGTGGAGGCTTGAAGATTGGCGCCCAGATCCACCATGTTGAGCACCATCTGGGCATGCCCCTGGGCCTGCATGTCACCGCCCATCAGCTGGAAGGCCATCAATTGCCCGTCCATGCGCGCGCCTTGCATCAGGAAAGCGGCGGCAAGGGTGTTGAACGGGCGCTTGTGGGGCTCGATCTTATTGGGACTTGCGGCGTCCAGGGTGAACAGGCCGCCGCGATTGTGCAACAGAAAGCCGTAGCCCGGCACGGTGATGCCCGAACCGAAGCTGGAGAAGTTGCTGTTGACCCAGGAGACCATATTGCCCCAGCGATCGGCGGCGGAAAGCACGATGGTGTCGCCATTGCCGTTGCCCTTGCCCGGCTTGGTGTCCGAAGCGCGGCCGGGATTGATCCTGCCGCAAAGGCTTTTGGCATGTTGCTGGGTCAGCACCGCCTTGACCTTGTCCTTCTGACCGGGATTGAAATTGGGATCACCATTGATGGCGATCATGTCGGCATAGGCCAGTTTCTTGGCTTCCACCACCATATGCCAATAGCGCGCATCGGTGGGGCCGAGCGAGGCCATTGTCTGCCCCGGATAAACCGTGCCCACGCAGGCGCCCAGAATATTGAGCATCTCATTGGCGGCGAAGCCCTGGCTGGGCGGCGGCAATTCCGCCAGGGTGAAACCGTGATAGCTGCTCAGAACCGGTTCGACCCACTCGCCCTTATAGTCTGCTAGGTCCTTGAGGGTCATGGTGCCGCCCAGCGCCTTTTCCTTGGCGACAATGGCCTTGGCGATATCGCCTTTATAAAAAGCATCGCGGCCCTGGGCCTGCAGCAGCCGGAACGCCTTGGCCAGATCGGGATTGCGGAAAATCTGCCCCGCTTTGGGTTGCTTTCCGTCGATGTACCAGGCGCGCACCGAATCCGGATCCACCTGGGTGCAGCAGCGCGAAGGATCCGACGGATTGGGACCCAGTCCATTGGGCAACTGCCAATCGTGGGCAGCGCGCTCGGTCAGCGGCACACCCTGGCTGGCATAGGTCGCGGCGGGCTCCAGCACGTCCTTGAAAGTGCGGGTACCGTACTTCTCCAGTACTTCCTGCCAGCCCCAGACCGAGCCGGGCACGGTAGCGGTGAGAATGCCGCGCAGCGGCATGCCGGATTGCGGGCCCCAATTGGCCGGATCGCGGGCATAGCCCTTGGAATTCATGAAGGCGACGGTGGCGCCGCTGGGCGCCTTGCCGCTGGCGTTCAGCACATGCAGCTTCTTGTCCTTGGCGCTGTAGATGATGGCGAAGAGATCGCCGCCCATGCCGACATTCATCGGCTCGGTGAGGTTGAGCACCGCGGCCATGGCCACCGCCGCATCCACCGCATTGCCGCCCTTGCGCAGGATGTCCAGCCCCGCCTGGGCCGCCAGGGGCTGGCTGGTGGCGACGATGCCGTTGCGGCCCATGACTTCCGAACGGCCTTGCCGCAACCAGCCTTCCGACCGGTCGCCGGGCACCGCTTTACAGGCCGCAGGATTGGCCGCGCCGGAATTGCAGGTCGAGGTGGAAAGCTGCGCCTGGGCGGCGGCCGCAAAGAAAAGCGCTGATCCGAAGAGCGACAGTCCAATAGCGATGCGCTTGTTCATGGCGACCCCCGAATTTTGCCGAACTGGACCGGAATAGTGCGAGAGAGACCAAAGCGTGTCGAGGCCCGGAAAGCAGTCCGTTCATGCGGAACCGCCGCAGCTTGGACAGGGCTGAGGCGCGCCGTAGCTTGTTGATTTACAAGGGTTTTACCCCTCCTCGCCCTAGGCCAAATTGACTCGCAGCTGGGTGTAGGAATGCGCCGGAAAACTGTGGGTCAGGCTGCGACCGCTGGCACTGACGCTGGACTGACGCGTGCTGACCAGGGTCTTGCCGAAATCATTTTCCGCCTTGATGTCCGGTCCATTCACTTCCGAAACCGAAACCGCGCCGGAAAAATCCTTGTCCTCAAGTCCGATCGTCACATCCATCGGCTGATCGCGATGACGATTGACGACATTGATCACCAGCGCATTGCCTTCGAGCGACGCCGAGGCGTCGATATACGGCACCACATCAAAGCGCGTGCTTTTGTAACTGGGACTTTCGATCAACAAATCAAGACTGTTGCCCTTCACATGGCGGCTGAAAAGCTGCAGCGGATAATAGATGGTCTGCAGGAACATGCCCTTTTCGCTGGTGAAGATCGGCGCGATCACGTTCACCAACTGCGCCAGATTGGCGATCTTCACCACATCGGCATGGTTGACCAGGGAGTTGAGGAAGCCCGCCACCACCAGCGCATCCTCGAGATTGTAATGCTCTTCCAGGATGCGGCGGCCGCGCTGGCTGTTGCCGCGGGCGCGATACCAGACATTCCATTCGTCCAGCGCGATATAGAGCTTGCGGCCGTCGCGCATCGGCTGGCCGGTGACGCGGTCGGTGCGCCCGGACATGGCGGCGGCGATCAGCCCGGCCAGGATGTCGATCTTCTGGTCCATCTCCAGCGGACTGGCGACGAAGTCGGCATAGTCGTTGGCGGCATTGCCGACATAGAGATGCAGCGAAATATAGTCGGCATAGTCGCGCAGGGATTCCAGCACTGTCCGGTTCCAGCCGATCCAGTCCGACCCGGCGCGGAAATTGGACGCGCCCGCCGCGATCAGCTTGATGCTGGGATCGGTGAGCTTGGCCAGCTTGGCGGTCTCCAGCGCGAAAGCGGCATAGTCGGACGGCGAGCGATGGCCCATTTGCCAATAACCGTCCATCTCATTGCCCAAACCCCAATATTTCACGCCCCAGGGCTTTTCGCGGCCGTTCTTGCGGCGCATCTGGGTGATCGCGGTGTCCTGCGTGCCGTTGACATACTCGACCCATTGCTGGGCATCGGACCAGGTGCCGGTGCCCAGATTCAGGCAGATATAAGGTTCGGCGCCGATCTCCTGAACATAGTCCATGAATTCATGGGTGCCGAAGCGGTTGTCCTCCACCGTGCCCCACGCCATTTCCAGCCGCTTGGGACGCTGGTTGCGCGGACCGATACCGTCCCGCCAGTCGTAATTCGACACGAAATTGCCGCCCGGCCAGCGCAACATCGGCACCGCCATGTCCTTGACCGCGGTCAATACATCCTTGCGGAAGCCGCGAGCGTCGGACAAAGGCGAGCCTTCATCGAAAATGCCGCCGGTTATGCAGCGCCCCAGATGCTCGATGAAATTGCCGAAGATGTTCTTGTCGATGGCGCCGCGGTGGCGCCGGCTGTGAATCTGGATGCTGGCGGTTGCCGCCCGGGCGGGACCGGTCTTCAGGATCACCGGCGCGACCGCCGATGCCGCAAGCACGCTTCTGCGCGAAATCCTCATAGATCCTCCCCACGGCGCTTTTTATTACCCGGTTGATACCAAGCTTGGCATAAAGCTTGGCATACGGGTTCTCGATGTCAATATTTGTCTGACAATTCAGCCCATAGCAACATGACAGCGGCTTGGGATAGTGGCGTACTCTTGCGCTATTTCGCCCAACGCAGAACCAGTGGATCCAGCCGCCGGGCGGTTTCGATCAGGCCGGCCCGGATGGCGGGATTGAGCGGCACCAGGGGATGGCGAACCGCGCCGGACCGAACGACGCCACCCTCCTCCATCAGGATTTTCGCCGCCTGCAATCCGCATTGACGGTTTTCATAATTGATAAGCGGCAGCCAGCGCGCATAAGCGTCCGCCGCCTCCTCACGCCGCCCGGCAAGATAAGGATCGACAATGGTCCGGATGCCGTCCGGATAGCCCGCGCCGGTCATGGCGCCCGTGGCGCCGGCCTCAAGGTCGGGGAAAAGCGTAATCCCTTCCTCTCCGTCCCAGGGACCCTCGATCGCATCGCCGCCAAGCCGCAGCATTTCCCGCAGCTTGGCCGCGGCTTGCGGCACCTCGATCTTGAAATAAGTCACATGGGGAAGCTCCCGCGCCATCCGCACCAGGAAAGCCGGCGTCAGATTGGTGCCCGCCATGGGCGCATCCTGGACGATGATGGGAATGGAGACCGCTTCCGAAACGGTGCGGAAAAAATCATATATCTGCGCCTCGCCCACCCGCAGCGTCGCGCCGTGATAGGGCGGCATGATCATCACCATGGCGGCGCCTGCCGCTTGCGCCCGCCGGCTCCGCTCGGCGCAGACGCGTGAGCCCATATGGGTGGTGGTCACGATTACCGGCACGCGCCCGGCGACATGGTCCAGCACGGCTTGCATCACGCTTTCTCGCTCGGCGTCGGTCAGCAGAAACTGTTCCGACCAGTTGGCCAGAATGCAGATACCATGCGCGCCGGCATCGATGATGAAATCCAGACAGCGGCGCTGGCCTTCCGGATCGAGATTGCCGCCGGCATCGAAAATAGTCGGGGCAACAGGAAACACGCCCCGGTAGGAAATTTTGGTCACAATCCTGTCCTTCGTTTAGCGCAGACCAAGGCGCGCGCGGGCTTCATCGCTCAACATGTAGGCCTTCTTGCTCTCGAAATCGCGGGAGATGCCGATGATCATGAATTCCAGCGGCGCCTTGCCCGCCGCAAAGGCCCGGCTCTCGCCCAGCGCGGCCGGCACCGCATCGCCGGCACGAATCTCCACCGTCTCGCCGTCGATGGTGGCGGTGCCGTCACCGCTCATCACATAATAGACCTCGGCCATATTCGGCTTGCTGTTGGGGCCCGCCGTCGCGCCCGGCGGCAACACCAGATGATCGACATAGGTCCAGGTGCTGTAGAAAGTGGAGGGATCCAGCGCGCGGTGATACATCGCCGTGCCCTTGCCGCCCTCGAAATTCTGGACCGGCTTGTCGAGCGATTTGGCGAGGCTCATGTTGATGAATTGAGGAATCGCATCCTTCGGCGCGCCCACCCGTCCATCGTCCAGGTTGAAGGCATCGTAGAAACGCGGCAGCAAACCGACATTGATATTCATCCATTGCACCGGCTTGCCCGACTGGTTGGTGATGGCATGGCTGCGGCCCAGCCGCGCCACGGCGCCGGCCGGCCCTTTCAAGGTCGAGGTCCGGCTTTCGATGGAATACTCCGCCTCCCCGTCCAGAATAACGAACATTTCCTCGCAATAATTGTGGAAGTGTTCGCCGATGCCGCCGCCGGGCGGCAAGACACCGCGATGCAGAAAGAAGAGATTGACCCCCAGATTGAACTTGGCGGAGTTCGGCCGCGTGTCGAACAACGACATATAGTTCATCGGACCGGAGCCGTTATGGACGGTGGGATGCGGCGGATAATCCGGACCGGCGCCATGCGCGATGCGTTGCGCCAAGGGGACATGGGTGCGCGAAAGCGGGCTTGAGGCGTTGTAGGGATCGGCCGGAAACGTCATGCCCGGCACCTGCGCCAAGGCGGTGGCCGGGATCAGCGCCAGCATTCCCATGATCAATCCTGCTCTGAGCATGCCGTCCCCCTTCTTTTGTTATGGCCTGCGCAACCCTGACGCCGTCAGGGAACGAAATCCAGCCATCAATAGCCTTGTCTGACAAAAAAGCGTGCGGCTGGCGGCCAGGGGAGCCGCCAGCCCGCACATCGGCGCGTAGCAGGGTGGTTCGTGCCTCCCTCCCGCTTCACACCCAGTGTCGCGAAGCCCAAAGGCCTTGCGCGCACATCAAATTCCGGCCGATGGCCGGAAAGCCGGCCCGCATCACATCCGGTAGCGCAAGCCGATCGAATAGGTCTTGTCGAACTGCGAGATCTCCACATTGTAGAGCAGGAAATCCCGGGCGCTCTGTTTGCCGGCAAATGTCTTGAACTGGCTGTTGATGATGTTGGTGGCATCAAAGGTCAGGATCAGATTGTCATCCCAGGTATAGTTGAACGAAAAGTCGAGATTTTCCCGCGGCCGCGCATACAGCCTTTGCGGCTGGACGCCCGGCGTGAAGGCGGGATTGAAAAGCGACGTGCTTCGCCAGGTATAGGAAAGGCGCAGCGAGTATGGGCCCTGTTCATAGATGCCCGCCGCATTGTAGCTCCACATGCTGATATTGTTGAACGGACCGGCAATGTAGGTGGCGTTGGCATCCCAGCCGAAGCCGCTCAGGAAGCCGGGCAGGAAATCCAGGAACTGGGAATAGCCGACTTCCGCACCTTCCAGAGTGGCATCCTGGAAGTTCTGCGGCAGGCTGTAATTGTAGACCAGTCCATTGACGGTGACCTGGCCATTGACGCAGCCGGCAATCGCCGCGGTGCAAGGCGCGGTCTGGATGTAACCCTTGACGTCGCGATGAAACAGCGCGGCGCTGATATGATTGCCATGGCCCCAATAATATTCACCGCCAAGATCCAGATTGACGGACTTGACCGCATTGAGGTTGGGATTGCCGCTGGTGGAGGTGCCCAGCAAAGTCTGGCCGGCGCCGCTGAAGGATTGCGCCGGATTGAGCTGGGCGAAGCTGGGCCGCGTCACGGTCTTGCTGGCGGCAAAGCGCAAGAAAAGACCGTCGTCCAAGGTCGCCCTCAGATTGAGGCTGGGCATCAGATCGGTGGTCTCCTTGCGCGCCACCGTGGGCGTGAAGGAAATCTGGCCGTTATTCTGGTTGGTGACGTACGCCTGCTCGGTCAGGTTGGTGATGACAAAGCGCGTGCCGACATTGCCGTCGACGGGAATGTTCCAGATATCGAAGCCGAAATTGGTCTTGATATAGGCGGACTGGGTGAACTCATTGACGATGAAGGTGGAGCTGGGAACATCGGGCCGCTCACCGGTCAGGCCATAAAGGTTGCGGATCTTTTCGACATTGTCCCACAGCCAGTCGGGCTCAAACGTCGTCCAGCCGGTCTCACCGAACCTGCCGTCAAAGAAACTTCCCCAGGTGCGCCGGGAGGCGCCGGCGCCCAGTGACGCAACCGTAATGCCGCCAAGGGTGGTGAAGTTGGCGGGGCTGTTGCCGCCCGAGCCCTGGGCCAGGAAGGCCTTACAGACCGGGCTGTTCAATACCGAGATGATATCGGCGTTGTAGGCCAGGGTCGGGTTCGGCGATTGGGTGCAGTTCAACGCGGCATTGGCGGCGGCGGTGTTGTGCGAGCTGCGCGCGCCCACGCGATAACCGAGTTCGATCGACTTGATATAGCTCGAAGGCGAGAATTCATACTCGCCGTCGAGGCGCCAGACCCAGTCTCCGCCCACGCCCTTGTTCCGCTGATCGAACAGCTGATCCAGGATCAGCTTGTTGGGATCAAGCTGCGGGTCGCCGACCGTGCTGACAAAGGAACCGCCGGACCCTTGATAGTTGTTGTTGAAAAAGAAGTCGTTCGGACCGTAATTATAGGCCGTATCCGGAATGATATTGATGGTCATGACCTTGCTGGTCGTCACGTCAACCTCGGTCTTGAGGGTGAAATTGTCGGTCACCAGCCAGTCGGCGCCCGCCGCCATCTGCAGCGTGTCTTCCTTGTTGCGGCGATCCTGTTCGGAGGTCAGCGAGTAGCAGCCGGACGTGCCGGTAGCGACAATATTGCTGTCGGGGAACACCGTGCTATTGGCCGCGTTCGGGCAATTGCTGCGCAGCTTGACGTCGACAAAGGACGGCGCCTTTTGGCGCAGGCGGGTGTAGAAAGCTTCCGCGAAAACCTCGACCCTGTCCGTGGGCTTCCATTGCGCGGACAGATTGAGAGAGGCGCGCTCGATCGAACCGTTGCGCTGGAACAGACTGATATTCGGGCTTTCGGCGGCGTAGCCGGGCCGCACCCCTTGCGCGAAAGGCACATTCAGGCCGCCCGCACCCAGGGGACCGGCCGCGGTGTTCACATTGCGAACGGGGCAGTTTGTTATGGGGTTCATGGTGCAGACCGAACCGCCGAAACTGCCTGCGCCGGGCACCGGGCCGATGATGGTGCTGCGCACGCCGCCCAGCACCTGATCCTGCCGGACGTGGATGTTCTTGTAGGAAATATCCAGCAGGACGCCGATCTCGCCGACTTCGGTATTCCAGCGATCGGAAATCAGGAAACTGGCCTGGGGATCGATGTGATCGGACAGGGACCCGTTCACCGCCTGGCCGCTGGCGGCGAATTTGAAGCCGTCGAAATCGAAGGGACGGTGCAGGCGGATATCGATCAGGCCGGCGATACCGCCTTCGATATCGGTGGCGGAGGACGCCTTGTGCACATCGACGCGGGCCAGCAATTCGGACGGGAAGTCGGCCAGCGTAACACTGCGCCCCGTCGTTCCGGTTGTCGGCGCAGATGAGAAGATGGCGCGGCCGTTTAGCAGGGTCTGGACGTCCGGCAAGCCGCGGATAAGGACGGTGGTGGGCTCGACATTGTTGCGCAGGATGGCGATGCCGCTGACATGCTGAAGCGATTCCACCAGGGTGCTGTCGGGCAGTTTGCCGATGTCTTCGGCGACAATGGAATCCATGATCTGGTCGGCGTTCTGCTTGACCTCCAGGGCGCTGTTCACCGACGCCCGTACACCCGTGACCGTGACAGTTTCTGGTTCCTGGGCCTGCGCCATGCCGACGGTGGCCAAGGCGATGGCGAATGCGGACGCGGTCCCGCGCAACAGATTCCTGTGCATCTCAAATCCCCTCCCGGTGCAGCGGCCGTTTCGCCGCAATCTTTATAACTCAGACAATATCCATACCTCGCTTTTCCCGGCAAGCGCTTTCATCAGACAAATAGAAAAATCCGTCCCAGCGGGTGCGAGACGAATAAAGCCAGTATTTCCGCTATGATTTCTGTGTTCGGCCCGAACATGAAAAATCGGAAATGTATTTTCTCAGACAAAATGGCGATATCGCCCCGCCCTCTCAAAATGTGAGAGAGCGATACGGCCGGGGAACGGCAAAACGCCCGCTTGGAGCAAATGCAGCATGACGCAATGCTGTACCCGGCGGGACAAAGGCTATTGGCGCGGCGCGCGGCGCGTTATCTAGTTGCCAGGAATTCTTGGCGCGGAGGATGCGGTGATAAGGACTTTGGCCATTTCACTATTCGTCATCTCCTGCCTGACGATGACTGCGGCTGCGCAGCCGGCCGAACGCGCCATCGGCAAAAAGCTCGTGGACGGCCAGGCCTATGTGACCCTGGTGCGCCTTTCCCATCAGCCCAATCCCGCCGACAACGGCCGGCTGCTGATCGCCTTCGAGGAAAACGGCATGCAAGGCATGCCGATCCATGAAAGCCGCGATGAAGGGGAAAGCTGGCAACCGCTGACGCACGCCACCGACGCGACACATACCGATCACGCCAGATGCAATCTGCATTGGCAGCCGCATTTGATGGAGATGCCGCGAACAGTGGGGGACTTGAAGGCGGGAACCATTCTTTTGTCGGTAAGCGCGGTCTGCAACGGCGACAATGGCCGCATGGCGTCGATGCAGCTGCAACTATACGGCTCGACCGATCAGGGCCGCACCTGGCAATATCGCAGCACCATTGTGGACGGCACCGCGGCGCTGCCGGTATGGGAGCCGCATCTGCTGTTGCTCGATGACGGCCGGCTGGTGACCTATTATTCCAGCGAGGTGCACAAGAAGGACGGCTACAACCAATTGCTCGGCCACAAAGTCTCTACCGACCAGGGCAAGAGCTGGGGGCCCGAAGTCTATGACACCGCTTTTCCGGGCGGGGTGGAGCGTCCCGGCATGGTCATAATCACCAGGCTGCCGAACGGCACCTATGTCTACAATTATGAAGCCGTCCAGAGCGCCAATAATGGCCAGGTCCATATCAAATTCAGCAAGGACGGGCTGACTTGGGGCGGGCCGCAAGACCGCGGGACGCCGGTGGTCACGCAAGGCGGCGCCTATCCCATCAGCTGCCCGACGGTGAACTGGTTTCCCGTCGGCGGTCCGAACGGCGTGCTGATCGTAAGTTCGCGCGGCGGCGCGGGCGGCGGCGATCCGGGCGGACGCTCCTTCTATTGGAACAACAACAATGGCATCGGGCCCTGGTGGGAAGTGGCCGCGCCGGTCCAGAAGCTGATGAACAACCGCTCAGGCTGGACGCAGGCGCTTATGCTCAAGAAGAATGGCGAGTTCCTGCATATTACCTCCTCGGCTTCCGCCGATGCGCCGACAAATCCGTCGAAAAACGAGATTCTGTTCGCCGCCGCCAAACTGAATTTCAATCGCTACGAAGCCGAGAGTGCCGCGCGCCAGGGCGCCTCCGTCATGCGGGACCCTTCCATGTCGAACGGCGCCAAGGCGCGCCTGGGAGCCAATGACATCGGCCGGTTGACCTTCAATATCCATATCGCGAAGGAAGGCTCCTATCGCCTGGCGGTGAACCATGGCGATATCGGCTTTGCGTCCACGCCCCGGTTGCGCGTCAACGGAAAAAACCTGTCCGGCGATGCCCATCCGGTGCCATTCTTTCCAGCACATTGGGATCCTAAGCTTAGAATTCCACGTGGACAAGTTGTCGCG
>JADMIO010806459.1_pt1 | contig 64981 bp, 60 predicted proteins | sample 8958161 | NCBI WGS metagenome assembly JADMIO01 (sample SAMN16585339, study PRJNA669376) | soil metagenome | isolation source: Crop rotation soil | place: USA: Cullars Rotation, Alabama | collected 2011 | reverse complement strand
GGCCGCGACTTCAAGTCACGTGAATTCCAAGCTTCGGATCCCACTGTGCTGGAAACTTGATGGCCGTTGGCTCCGCCGCGGAGCCTTCATCCTTTTCACCGGGTGCCGTCATATTGCCGTTGCTTTCAGGCAACGGATTAGAGGCTCACAACATGATCTGGGGTTTAGCCCATTTCGGCTAAAGCCGGAGTCAGGAAAGAGCATCCATCCGTTCGCCAAAGCGAACGGCAATATTGAGAAAAGTCACCGATTTTGTGCATTCTACCCAAAATTAAATTTTCTACCCTTTTTTGTGCATTCTGCCTCATCTCTCGCAATCTACCCTCACGTCTTGATCAAGTTTGGTGCTAGAAATGTTCTGTCGCGGCCGATGTCGGCGAGCCGATTCGCACCATGAACCTCAAACTCTTCGCACTGATCATCCTCCTTCTCTCGACAGCCATTTACTCCCAACTGCCACCGATCGAGCCCGGCGTTTCCCAGGAGCTTGCGAAGTGGCGCTCGGCACGGTACTCGGATATCTGCTACAAGCTCGACCTCACGCTTGAGAAGATGTCGCCCGTGCTCAAGGGGCATATGGAGATCAGGGTGAATGTCGGAGCGCGGACACTCCTGTCCGCATCGCCGCAAAGCGGCGAGATGACCCCAATAATCCTCGACTGGAGGAAGCTCAGAGGTTTTGAGGACCACTCGACAGTGAGTAATGTCAGCTTGAATGGAAGCACAACGTCTTTGTCGCCGCCAAGCGGCGATGCGGACAGGAGTGTCCGCGCTCCATTCGAGGAGATCTCCGATCACCTCATTTTTCGCGACGGCAAACCCGGCGAGAACGTCATCACGCTCGATTTCACTTCGCCGATCCTGACGTCGGGGTCGGCGATCACGCGGTACATCGACAAGGAGGACGGCTCGGAATACATCTACTCGCTCTTTGTCCCCTCCGACGCCTCGACGGCCTTTCCGGTCTTTGACCAGCCGGATCTGAAGGCGAGGTTCAATCTCACCATTGAGTTTCCTGCCGGCTGGACTCCGGTCTCAAATACTCCGCTGAAGGCAGCTTCTGAATCGATCTTGGATTATTTCGAGAATGGGAACCTGCGGGTAAAAGAGACTAGTATCTGGCACTTTGAAGAAACCAAACCCATCAGCACCTACGTTTTCGCATTCGCGGTCGGGCCTTTCAAAGAGTTCGTAGACGGCTTCCCCCCTAATGTCGAGGCTTTACCTAGAGAATTTTGGACGGAAGAGAAACTGGCAGAGCACAAAAAGAACAATAGGGTGTACGTCCGCCGCTCCCAAGCCGCCAAGTTCCAACCCCACGCTGCAGAGACCTTCCGCCTCACGCGGGAAGCTATCAAGTATCTAGAGACCTACTTCGATTACAAGTTCCCGTGGCCAAAGTACGATCTGGTTTTGATACCGGAGTTCCCGTTTGGTGGGATGGAGCATGCGGGGGCGACGTTTTTGCGGGAGTCATCGGTGATATTCCCGACGGAGCCGACAAAGGGCGATTACATCTCGCGAGCGAACGTGATCTTTCACGAGACGGCGCATCAGTGGTTTGGCGATCTCGTGACGATGCGTTGGTTCGACGACCTGTGGCTCAAGGAGGGCTTTGCGGAGTTCATGGCGTACAAGACCTTGGAGAAGGTCATGCCCGACGCCAACGCGTGGAAGGTCTTTTACGAACGCAACAAACAAGCCGCCTACGCGACCGACTCGACACGCGGCACCACGTCGATCTACCAGCCGATCGCCAACCTCTCCGCCGCAAAATCCGCCTACGGCAACATCGTCTACCGCAAAGCTCCGTCGTTCCTGAGACAGGCCGAGTTTTACCTTGGGCCGGATAAATTCCAAACCGCCGTCCGCGCCTTTTTGAAGAAGCACCAGTACGCGAATGCGGGTTGGGAGGATCTGGTTGGAGAGTTTCAGACAGCTTCCTGGTCACCCCGAAATTATTCCTATTGGAACGAGTTGACGTCTGAAAGAAAGGCAGAGTTCAAGGCTCGAGATGCAAAGATATTGGCGGACTGGGCAAATGCATGGATCACTCAGCCGGGAGTTCCCAAAATCAAAGTCGGTCTCACGGAGGGAATGTGGGAGGTTTCATCAAGCGGAAACGGCAATTGGATGTCCAGCTCGGGAATGGTTCCAGCACTGGGTTTGACACTAAGTCCGCCGTTCGATGAATCTCCGTGGGCAATTGAGATCAAGACTCTTTACCGCTTAGGAGCCGCCACGGAAGTGCAGAAACACATAGTTTCGGGCAATCCCTTTACTGATATTCTGCCTCGACAACTGTTGAAAAATGGTAACGGTTACCCGGCTAAAAACGCCCCGCTGCCAGATCTTATCTTCCCCAACTACGGCGACTACGGCTACGGCATCTTCCTGCTCGACGACAAGAGCCGCGATTACGTCCTAAAGCACATAGGCGAGGAAAAGGACCCTTTCCTGCGTTCGATGATGTGGGGCGCACTCTGGGACAGCGTCCGCGAGGCCGAGCTCGATCCGCGGGAGTATGTGGAGTTGGTGATAAGGCAGCTTTCCACTGAGCCCGACGAGACCACCACCGCGTCGCTGCTCGGGAGGGTCTCGACGGCCCTCAACTACTACCTGCCCGCGGATGCCGATTGTGTCAGTAGCCCGCACGTTAGTAAGGGCTCAATGCAGTCGAGAGACACCGTAAACTCACGTGGTTCAATGCAGCCCAGTTCACGCGTTGAGCCCTTACTCACGTGCGGGCTACGGACACGTCTCGAGACCATTCTCCTCGACCGGATGCAGCACGCAGCGACGCCGGGACAGAGGATCACGTTTTACAGGGCCTTCGTGTCGAATGCGGCGACGGCGCATGGGCGCGAGGTGCTGAAGCAGATGCTCAAGTCAGAGCCGGGAGCGGTAGCGACGGGATTCCCAGGCCGCGCTGCGAAGAATCCCGTCGCTACCGCTCCGGGCTCCGATTTTCACCTTCGGACCAAAGACAAATTCGACATCGTCACGCGGCTGATCGTGCTTGGTGATCCGGACGCTCCAAAGCTGTTGGCTGATCTTGAAAGGACCGAAACTTCAGACGATGCCAAACGTTACGCCTACGCCGCACAAGCGGCGTTTCCGACGGCCGAGAACCGGGCAAAGTTTTGGAATGACTTTGTAAACAACAAAGACATCTCCGAAAGCTGGATCGAGGCCTCGATCGGGCCTTTTAACTCGATACGGCATCCAGAGCTGTCGCAGCCGTATCTCGCAAGGGCACTTGGCGAGCTCCCTGATCTCAAACGCACGCGGAAGATATTCTTTGTCAACAACTGGCTCGGCGCATGGCTGAGCGGGCAGCGGGATGAAAAGGCCTTGGCGATCGTCAATAAGTTCCTCGCCGATAATCCCAACCTCGATAACGACCTGCGGCTAAAAGTGCTGGAGAACGTGGATGTGATCGAACGGGCTGTGAAGATCCGTAAAAAGTTTAGCCACGAATGAACACGAATGGACACTAATTTGGGTTGTCTGGGTCTAATGGCCGCGCGCGAACAATAACGTCGTTGTTCGAAATAAGGATCCCATTCGTGCTATTCGTGCCCATTCGCGGTTAAAACCTCTTTCCTCTGTTAGCAACATTACGCTTACCCACTTCACAACCTGTTGTCATGGGTACATGCGATGGGTAGTTAGCATCGTGGTGATCATCATTCTTCCCACGATCTTGTCAGCAATGTTCGACCGGTAAGAAAGAAGTCGGAACCACGAAATGACACGAAAAGGCACAAAAGTTGGTTGATCAGCTCGACCGTTTTTGTGTGATTTCGTGCATTTTCGTGGTTCAACTTCTTCTCTCTTTAATCTTGACTCAAAAGTAAGGATTTGCCACAATTCTTGTAAAGGGAGCAGTTATGAAGATCTCGGCGCAAGAGGAATATGGGCTTCGCTGTCTCGTGCAGCTTGCGACTTTGCGTGAAGGCGAGTCACTGACGCTGCCGCAGATCGCGGAGCGCGAGGGTATTTCTACCGCCAATGCAGGCAAGCTGATGTGGCTTTTGAATAAGGCCGGCTTTGTGCAGTCGACGCGCGGGACCAAGGGCGGTTACGTGCTGGCACGCCCTGCGAAGGACATTCGGCTGAGTGAGATCATTCGCGTGCTCGATCATGATGTGGTCAACAAGCACTGCGACAGCTACACCGGTGTGCTCGACAGCTGCGTTCATAAAGGCGACTGCGGCATCAGGCCCGTGATCGTCGGGCTTCACGAGATCGTTGAGAATGCCCTTTCGCAGATCACGCTCGCACAGCTTGTCGGTAACGAGGTGAGCGTGAATGAGATGTTTCACTCGATCCAGGGGATACATCGGACTATCGAGCCGTTGAGGAACTAATGTCGACAGCAGCAGAATTACTCACAAATCGGGAATACAAATACGGCTTTGTCACGGACATCGAGACGGATGTTATTCCAAAGGGCCTTTCAGAGGACACCGTTCGTTTGATCTCGTCGAAAAAGAACGAGCCTGAGTGGCTGCTCGACTTTAGGCTCAAGGCCTATCGCCATTGGCTCAAGATGGAGGAACCCTCGCGCTGGCCTAATTTTGAGTATCCCGAGATCGATTTTCAGAACATCTCCTACTACGCCGCTCCGCGAGAGAAAGCGAAGAAAGCCTCGATGGACGAGGTGGACCCGGAGCTGGTCAAGACGTTTGAGAAGCTCGGCATCCCGTTAAGCGAGCAGAAGATGCTGGCGAATGTCGCGGTCGATGCTGTATTCGACTCGGTCTCTGTTGCGACAACCTATAAGAAAAAACTGGGTGAGGCGGGCGTCATTTTCTGTTCGTTCAGCGAGGCCGTGGAACTCTATCCGGAGCTGATCCAAAAATATCTCGGCTCAGTCGTGCCGACGAGCGACAACTACTATGCGGCTTTGAACTCGGCGGTATTTTCGGACGGGTCGTTCGTGTTTATCCCGAAAGGAGTTAGATGTCCGATGGAACTGTCGACCTATTTCCGAATCAATACGCAGGAATCAGGACAATTTGAGCGGACGCTAATTGTTGCAGAGGAAGGCGGTTACGTCGCCTACAACGAGGGCTGCACGGCTCCGCAATTCGACACGAACCAGCTTCACGCCGCGGTCGTCGAGCTCGTCGCTCTCGATGACGCCGAGATCAAATACTCGACCGTGCAGAACTGGTACGCCGGTGACGAGACGGGTAAGGGCGGCATTTATAACTTTGTGACAAAGCGCGGCGCGTGTCGCGGCGTTAACTCAAAGATCTCTTGGACGCAGGTCGAGACGGGTTCGGCGATCACGTGGAAGTACCCGAGCGTCATCCTGCAGGGTGACAACTCGATCGGTGAATTCTACTCGGTCGCACTTACCAACAACGCACAGATCGCCGACACGGGCACGAAGATGATCCATTTGGGGAAGAACACGAAGTCGACGATCGTCTCGAAGGGTATCTCGGCAGGTAGGTCGAACAACTCGTATCGCGGATTGGTGAAAGTGATGCCAAAGGCCGAGGGCGCACGCAATTACACGCAGTGCGACTCGATGCTGATCGGCGGCAAGTCGGAGGCGAACACATTCCCATACATCGAGGTGATGAACAACACCGCGAAGGTCGAGCATGAGGCCACGACCTCAAAGATCTCAGAGGAGCAACTCTTCTACCTACAGCAACGCGGCATCTCGCAAGAGGACGCCGTCTCGCTCATCATTAACGGTTTTTGCAAAGAGGTCTTTCGCGAGCTGCCGATGGAGTACGCCGTCGAGGCGCAGAAGTTGTTGGGGTTGAAATTGGAAGGATCGGTCGGTTAAAGGCAGAGCCACCTGCGTTAGCGGGTGGGTTCTTAGAATGCGTGGCGTGCAGAACCCGCCCGCTCACGCAGGGCGGTTCCCCCTTATGAGAGTCATACAGCCATCAGACCAGCCCGTTCCGAAGGGGCACTATTCGCCTGGGATCGAGCATCACGGTGTTGTTTATGTCTCGGGCCAGTTGCCGATGACGCTTGATACGCGGGAGCCTTTTGCTGGGCCGATCGAGGAGCAGACGGAATTGGCGCTCAGGAATGTGGAGCACATTCTCAAGGCCGCGGGCTCGGATCTGAGTCGCGTGCTGCAGATGACGATCTACATTTCGGACATCGAGCTTTGGGGCAAGGTCAATGAGGTTTACGCCCGAGTGATGGGCGATCACCGGCCGGCGAGAGCGATCGTTCCGGTGAAGGACCTGCATTTTGGGACGCAGATCGAGATACAGGCGATCGCGTTAGCGTGAGGAGGAGTTAGCCACGAATATGCACGAATGACACGAATCGGCATCTTTCATTCGTGCTATTCGTGCCCATTCGTGGCCAAACAAGTATGAAACTCGACATCTACCAGGTTGACGCATTTACACGAGAGGCCTTCCACGGGAATCCAGCGGCGATCGTGCCCCTTGACGAATGGCTGCCGACGGGGACGATGCAGGCGATCGCGGCGGAGAATAATCTCGCCGAGACGGCTTACTTCGTTCGGAAAGGAGACAGGTTCGAGCTTACGTGGTTCACGCCGGAGGTGGAGATGGACCTGTGCGGGCACGCGACACTCGCCAGCGCGTTCGTTATCTGGAATGAGCTGGGATCTGCGGGCGATACGATCGAGTTTGAGACGCCGAAGAGCGGAACGCTCACGGTCACCCGTGACGGCGAGTTGATGACGCTCGACTTCCCTTCGCGTCCGGCCGAGGAGACGGATGTTCCGGAGGGTTTGGCAGAAGCTCTCGGCGGGACTCCGCAAAAGATCCTGAAGTCGCGTGATTATCTCGCGGTGTTTGATACGGAAGCTGAAGTCCTGGCGCTCCGGCCCGACTTTCGCGCGATCTCGGAGTTAGGTGTTCACGCCGTAATCTGCACGGCAAAGGGCGATACTTCGGACTTTGTGTCGCGATTCTTCGCACCGTCGGTAGGCGTGGACGAGGATCCGGTAACCGGATCAGCTCATTGCACCTTGATACCGTACTGGGCGGAGCAATTGGGCAAGAACGAGCTGTATGCACGTCAAGTCTCAAAGCGTGGCGGCGAACTATTTTGCGAGCTCCGCGGTGATCGTGTGCGGATCGGCGGCAACGCTGTTCTCTATTTGAAAGGCGAGATCTATGTCGAGGCCGCGGGAGAAAAAAGCATCGCAGCTTGAGATCCGGCTCGCCAGCCCGGGCGACGAGGCGACTGTTGCGCGGCTGCTGCTTGAGGCGTTTGAGCCGTACCGTGAGCAGTATTCGCCCGGCGGGTTTGAGGACACAACGGCGTCGGAAGACGTCGTTCGAGAGAGATTTGAAATAGGCCGTATATGGCTGGCGTTCGACGGCGACGAAGCTGTCGGAACGGTCACCGCATTCCCTGACGATCGCGGCTACGGCGTCTACATCCGCTCAATGGCCGTAACGCCAAAGGCGCAAGGTCGCGGCGTTGGACAGGCGTTACTCGATGCGCTCGAGCAGGACGCTCGTGAACGGGGCGAGACGCATTTGCATCTCTATACGACATTCGTCCTGCCGGCCGCGCAGCCGCTGTATGAGAAGAATGGTTTCATTGTGACGCGAGAGACCGCCCCCGAGGAGTGGCACGATATGGGCGGCGTTGAGATGGAGAAGGTCCTCAATGGCAGATAGGTGTGCAAAGTGTGGGTCGGAAGACATCCGACGAATCCCGCAGGAGGCGATCCAGGTCGCGATCGCTATCTCCTGGACAAAGACAGCGATGCTCGAATACCACGTCTGTGTGAGTTGCGGATTCGTCGAGACATACGTCGCGGATAAGACGCTGCTCCCAGCCATCGCGGAGAAATACACGAAGTAGATATGTTGTTGGAAGTTAAAGACCTGCATGCCGGTATCGACGGCAAAGAAATTCTGAAGGGCCTCAATCTCGAGGTCAACGCGGGCGAAGTGCACGCGATCATGGGACCAAATGGATCCGGCAAATCGACGTTGTCTAAGGTGCTGGCGGGGCATCCGAGCTACGAGGTGATCTCTGGCTCGGTCACCTATGCCGGTCGCGACCTACTCGAGATGGAGCCTGACGAGCGTGCGCGGGACGGCGTATTCATGGCGTTCCAGTATCCGGTCGAGGTGCCTGGTGTGTCGAATTCGCAATTCCTCCGCCTCGCCTATAACGAGAAGATGAAGCACACGGGCGGCGAGGAGTTGGATCCGCTGGAGTTCAACGACTATCTAAAAGAGAAGGCGAAGGTCGTCGAGATGTCGAGTGAGTTTTTTAAGCGATCGGTGAATGAGGGCTTTTCGGGCGGCGAGAAAAAGCGTAACGAGATCCTGCAGATGGCCGTGCTTCAGCCAAAGCTCGCGATCCTCGATGAGACCGATTCGGGCCTCGATATCGACGCTCTGCGGATCGTCGCGGAAGGCGTCAACAAGCTTCGCTCACCGGATAATGCCATCATTCTGGTGACGCACTATCAGCGGCTGCTCAACTACATTCAGCCGGATTTCGTCCATGTCCTCGCGGGCGGGAAGATCGTCAAGGAGGGCGGCAAGGAGCTTGCTCTGGAGCTTGAAGAAAAGGGTTACGACTGGGTAAAGGGAGCCTCGAACGCGAGCTGATGACGACTACGGCATTACAAGTTGATACGGCTTTTGCAGACGAGTTTCGCTCGGTAATCGAACGTGAGGCGGACCCAGAGATGAAGGTCGCGCGTGAGCGCGGTTACGCGGCGTTTGCGGAACTCGGCTTTCCAACGCCACGTCTAGAGGACTGGAAATACACCGACGTTCGGAAAGCGGTGACTGAGAGATGGGTAATAGGTCAAAGCAGCTCGGAATTCGTTGACGCACATCTGTTAAATCAGTTCTCGACGGAGCGGAACGGCTTCACGGCTCTCAATCAGGCTTTCGGAACCTATCGCGTGATCCGTATCGACAGCGACACGACCGTGGCGGAGCCTATCGAGCTGAACTTCGCGGCCGGAGAGGGTGAGGCGATATTCCCGCACGTGATCGTGCTGGCGGGAGCTGGGTGCAAGGCGACGATAGTCGAGACCTATTCGGCTCCGGCTCGTGGGTTTACGAACGCTGCGCTGCAGGTATTGGTCGCCGATAACGCAAATGTCACTCATTACCGTGTCCAGCGGGATTCGAGCGAGGCCTTCAACTATGGCGTCACCGAGGTCAGCCTCGGCCGCGGGAGTCGGTACGACGCAACGAGTATCAACATTGGAGCTACGCTGTCGCGGCACGATATCGATGTGAAATTCACAGCTGAGGGCGGCGAGGCGTTGGTCGACGGGCTGTATATGCTCAACGGCTCGCAGCACCACGATACGCACTCGATCATCGATCACACTGTACCGAACTGCACTTCGCATCAATCGTACAAAGGCGTGCTCAATGACAAGTCGCGAGGTGTTTTTAACGGCAAAGTTTTCGTTCGCGAAAACGCCCACGGGACTGACGCGCAGCAGTCGAACAAGAACCTTTTGCTCTCGAATGACGCTCGCGTCGATACAAAACCGCAGCTCGAGATATTTAACGACGACGTGAAATGCGCGCACGGTGCGACGGTCGGGCAGCTCGAGGAAGAGGAGCTGTTTTACCTCCTGACACGCGGTCTGCCACTTGATCTGGCCCGCAACCTGCTCACGTATGGCTTCGCGGAGGAGATCATCAACAAGATCGGGGTCGAGGCGATCAAGGCTGAGTTGGACGGGGCAGTGTTGAATAGGTTGGGAGCGACCATTTGACCGCAGAGACGCGGAAACGCAGAGAAGAGATGACTGCAGTAGAAAAAGTGGCGACTTGGGATGTTGAGAAAGTACGACAGGACTTCCCGGTCCTGTCACAGACCGTAAACGGGAAGCCGCTCGTCTATCTCGACAATGCGGCTTCGTCACACGTGCCGCAGGTCGTCATCGATCGCGGTTCTAAGTATCTCGCCGAGGAGCACTCAAACATTCACCGCGGCGTGCACTATCTGTCACAGCATGCGACGACGGCGTACGAGGCGGCGAGGGAAAAGGTAAAACGTTTCATCAACGCGCCGCATGTGCGGGAGTGCATCTTTGTGCGCGGCACGACCGAGGGCATCAATCTCGTCGCGCATTCCTACGGCCGCAAGTTTGTTAATGAGGGTGACGAGATCCTGATCTCCGAAATGGAGCACCACTCGAACATCATCCCGTGGCAGGTGATGGCCGAGGAGCGTGGCGCGAACATCAAGGTCATTCCGATCGACGATCGAGGGCAATTGATCATCGACGAATACGAGAACCTTCTCAACGAACGCACGCGAATGGTCGCCGTCGCGCATGTTTCCAATTCACTCGGTACGATCAATCCCGTGAAGGAGATCGTCGCGACGGCGCACAAATTCGGCGTGCCGGTTTGCGTCGACGGAGCCCAGAGCGTGCCGCATTTTCCGGTGGATGTGCAGGGCCTCGATGCTGACTTTTTTGTCTTCTCGGGACACAAGATGTACGCGCCGACCGGCAGCGGGATCGTTTACGGCAAGCGTAAGTGGCTCGACGAAATGCCGCCGTACCAGACCGGCGGCAGCATGATCAAGACCGTCACTTTTGAGAAGTCGACGTGGGCCGACCTGCCTGCAAAGTTTGAGGCCGGAACACCCGCAATTGCTGCAGGCATTGGACTTGGGGCGGCGATCGATTACATCAATTCGCTCGACTTCGCGGCTGCATCGGCACACGAGCATGACCTCCTTGAATATGCTACGCAGCGGCTCGCGGATATTCCTGAGGTGACTATCGTCGGCACCGCCGAGCACAAGGCAAGTGTCCTCTCGTTCACGATCGAGAACGTACATCCGCACGATATCGGCACTATTCTGGATCAGCAAGGTATCGCCATACGCGCAGGTCATCATTGTGCGCAGCCGGTAATGCAGCGGTTTCAGGTTCCCGCAACCGCGCGGGCGTCGTTCGCCTTTTACAACACGCGCGAAGAGGTCGATAAACTGGCCGAGGCGATTCAAAAAACCATCGAGATCTTCGCGTGATCTCGGAAGCAGTGTGAGCGCCGTCACACATAAGCGCGGCTAATTTCGCCCAAAATGGGTGCGTATGCATATGCACTCTGACCTCTACATCGCCCAGCACGCCAACCTGAAACCGATCACCGAGATCGGCGAGCAGTTGGGCCTCGGTCCTGACGATCTCGACATTTACGGCAGTCCCTACGTCGCGAAGATCAGGCTCGATTGTCTCGAGAAATTCAAGGACCGCCCGAACGCAAAATACATCGACATTTCGGCTATCACACCAACACCTTTAGGTGAAGGTAAATCGACAACGCTCATCGGCCTCGGCGAGGCGATGAAGCACCTCGGTAAAAAGGCCGTCGTCAGCTTACGGCAGCCTTCGCAGGGTCCGACTTTCGGCATCAAGGGCGGAGCGGCGGGCGGCGGCTACGCGCAGGTCGTGCCGATGGAGACGTTCAACCTGAACCTCACGGGCGATATTCACGCCGTCACTGCGGCGAACAACCTGCTCGCGGCGATGGTGGACAACAAGCTTCTCCGCGGTAATCCGCTGAACATCAACCCGCACAGTATCACCTGGAAGCGCGTCGTCGACACCAACGATCGTGCCCTGCGAAAGATCATCATAGGTCTCGGCGGGAGGATGGAAGGCGGCATTCCGCGCGAGACGGGCTTTGATATCACAGTGGCGTCCGAGGTGATGGCGATCCTTGCGCTAACCACGTCGCTGCAGGACATGCGAAAGCGTTTCGGCCGCATCGTCGTCGGCCTCACGCACGACAAGACACCGGTCACGGCCGAGGATATCGGCGGCGCGGGAGCCATGACCGTGCTGATGCGGGACGCCATTCGCCCGACGCTGCTGCAGACCCTCGAGAACACGCCGGCACTCGTACATGCGGGGCCGTTCGCAAATGTCGCGCACGGCAACAGCAGCATTCTGGCGGACCTGATCGGCATCAAGACTGCGGATTACCTGATGACCGAATCCGGTTTTGGAGCGGACATCGGAGCCGAGAAATTCTTTAACATCAAGTGCCGTTATTCTGGTCTCAAGCCGGATGCTGCGGTCGTCGTCGCAACGATCCGTGCACTCAAGTCTCATTCGGGCAAATACAAGATCGTTGCGGGCAAGGCTCTTCCGCCTGAGATGCTCGAAAACAACGTCGCCGACGTCGAGGCCGGTGCGTCGAACCTGCGCAAGCAGATCGAGAATATTCGCCTTCATGGCGTGACGCCGGTCGTTGCGATCAATGCGTTCGAGAGCGATCATCCCGAGGAGATCGAGGCTGTGAAACGCATCGCGGTCGAGGCCGGGGCTCTCGGAGCTGCCGTTTCGACGCACTGGGCCGATGGCGGCAAGGGCGCTCTGGAACTCGCCGAGATGGTCATCGCAGCGGCCGAGGAGCCGAGCGAATTCAAATTCCTCTATCCGCTCGAGCAGACGATCAAGCAGAAGATCGAGGCCATCGCGACAAAGGTCTACGGTGCTGAGGCTGTCAGCTACACCCCCGGAGCCGATGCGTCCATAGCATCGTACGAGGCGAACGGCTTTGGAGGTCTTCCGATCTGCATGGCCAAGACGCACCTGTCCTTAAGTCACGATCCGATGCTGAAGGGTGCTCCGACGGGGTTCGTTCTGCCCATTCGCGAGGTGCGTGCCAGCGTCGGTGCCGGATTCATTTACCCGATCTGCGGCGACATGCGGACGATGCCGGCACTGCCCGAACACCCCGCGGCCGAGCACGTCGATATCGACGAGGAAGGAAATGTAGTCGGCCTTTTCTAACCGGCAACAGCAAAAGGCGATAAAATAGAAGTTTCGTATGCGTATGCGACGGAGCTTCTATTTGTTTTTGGTCGTGGCGTTAGCCGCCGCGTCGGCCTGTCGCGCCCGGCCGGAGGTTTCGTCCGGCGACGTACGCGGCGGCCCGGCCCCCGAACAGCCGGCGAGCGGAAAGCCGTACAAGACGGTCGAGATCGATTCGACCGACGGTACGCCGATATATGCGTCGCTGTACGCGGCTGACAAGCCAAATTCGCCGGCACTCTTGCTGCTGCATCAATGGCAGAGCGACAGGCATTCGTTCGACGATTTCGCCGAGATGATGCACGCGAAGGGCTTCGCGGTTTTGGCTATCGACGGTCGAGGATTCGGCGAGTCGAATCATCATGCGAACGGCAGCGTGTTATCACCCGGCAGATCGGATGCGGACGTCAAGGCCATGCTCGGCGATGTCGACGCAGCATTTAGCTATCTTTCGAAGCAGCCAAATGTCGATGCCTCGAGGGTCGGCATTGTAGGAGCCTCGTACGGCAGCAGCCTCGCGATCATCTATGCGGCCGATCATCCGAACGTGGCGGCGGTAGCGTTACTCTCGCCGGGCTTGAACTATTTCGGGAACATGCAGACGGAACCTGCGGTCCAAAAATACGGCGATCGTCCGCTCTTTATGGTCGCGGCGGACAAGGATTCGGTATCCGCCGATTCCGTGCGAAAGCTCGCGACCTCGGCACCAAGGGCGGTCCAGCGGATCTACTCGTCAGGCGAGCACGGAACAGCGTTATTCGCGCTCGGGCTCGCGGATCCGCTTGGGAAATTTCTAACAGAAAACTTGCAGAAATAGATGTCAGAACTTAACGAGCTTTACCAGGAGACGATCCTCGAGCATAACAAGAACCCTCGGAATTTTCGCGAGATCGAGGGGGCGGACAAAACAGCGGACGGCAATAATCCTCTATGCGGCGACGCGCTACGCGTGTATGTGAAGATGGAGGGCGACACGGTCGCGGACGTAGCTTTCAAGGGGTCAGGCTGCGCGATCTCAAAGGCCTCGGCATCGATGATGACGCAGGCGGTCAAAGGCCGGTCAAAGAACGAGGCGGAGCAGCTTTTCAACGAGTTTCACGAGATGGTCACAGGCGGTTTGGATCCCGAGAGTGAGGAGACGCACCTCGGTCGTTTGAAGATCTTTGCGGGAGTTCTCGAGTTTCCCGCACGCGTAAAATGCGCGTCGCTGAGCTGGCACACGCTGAATGCGGCGCTACACGGCGATGAAAGCGTGTCCACGGAGTAGATCCGAAATGACGAATAACAGAAAGCGAGTGACTGATAACTGAAGCAGTTTGCGGTTATCATGTCTCGCGAGGTGCAGATCGCGAAACGGATAGAACAAGCTTATTCAGGACCGGCGTTCGAAAAAACGACGGCGTATGCTTGCGCGTTCGTTCTTCTCGCTGTCGCTTTGATCGAGTACTCGCAAGGGCGGCTTTGGTGGTGTCCGGCGGGCGATTGGTCGCTGTGGTCGTGGCACGTAATGTCGCAGCACAACTCGCAGCACATCGTCGATGCGTACTCGTTCACGCATGTGCTGCATGGAATGACGGAGTTCTTTATTCTCGCACTGCTCTTCCCACGCGTGCCGGTCGCTCGGAGGCTCTTCATCGCGGTTTGCGTCGAGGGCTGCTGGGAGACGATCGAGAACACGGCCTACGTCATCAACCGCTATCGCGAGGTGACGATCTCGCTGAATTATTTTGGCGATTCGATCGTGAATTCGTTGTCGGATATCGTGTGCTGTGGCCTGGGATTTTTGCTTGCGAGCAAGCTGCGATTTTGGCGGTCAGCAGCGGTTTTTTTGCTGACGGAGTTGGTGCTGATCGTCACCATTCACGACAGTTTGACGATCAACGTGATCCAGTTGCTTTGGCCGACCGAGGCGATCCGCCACTGGCAGAATTCGTAAGAACTGCCCACGAAAATCACGAAAGGCACGAAAATAGGTTCTCTTGCCTTTCGTGTCTTTCGTGTATTTAGTGGGCTAATTTCATCTCTCGCCTCTAGCGGCCTCGACCTGAGATTCGAGGTCGACGACAAGCTTGCGCGAGCCCGGCTGGTCGAATGTCTCGGTCCAGCGAAGCGCCTCGTCGAGGATCCGCATCTGGTATTGAGGAAAGTTCGGCGTACCTGCAACGGAGCCCAGCTCACCGTAATAGTACGCGCTGCGCGGGGCACGGACACGGTCACTGATCTCCGGTGCGACGGAGATCATCATCGTAGGAATGCCGGCATTCTCGACCGCTCGGGCAATGATGCCGAGCGTCTGGTGACAGAGACGGGACGCAGGGATGAAAAGCGCCGCCTGAACGTCGTAGCTGTTCATCCGTTCGGCGATGCGCGGTGCGAGCTCCTCGGCAACGCGCGCGGCATTCGGGATCCAGGGACTGAGCGACCACCAGCAGCTGTTGAGATCGCCGATGACGGCTGACGAACGATATTCGATCAGGCGGTCGACAGGGATCTGGCAGTTACGGTCAGACTCGACCGCTGCCGGATCGTAGCCTTTTGCGGAATATCGCAGGTCGACCGCCTCGACCTCAACCGGGATCTCGCGATATTCGAGATCACCGTCGCGAGCCTGGAGATCGAAAGGCTCCGTCCCGTCGATGTACGCACCGGCCGATGAAACCAATCCCAAATTGAGCAGCGGCAGCGCACGGCGGAAGGGTGTAAATGGCGTGTGAATATTCTCTACCCACGGGTAGCGGACCAGCCGCTCGTCACCACGCCAGCCGCCAAAGCGGGTCTTGAAATCGTCTATCTTCTCGATGACTCGATACATAACTTAGATCTTAAATTCTTTTGAAAAATCGTAGATGTCGCTCTTCGTCTCGGCCTTGATCGCGGCATAGACGCGATTCGAGATAATGAAAAACGTTACAACTGCAGCGATCATCGCCGCCATCATCACCCATTCGGAATACTGGTGCAGTTGGTCGAAGCGTATCCTCAGCGGGTCGTCGACCCCAGCATTGTCGATCGGACCTCCGATCTCGGAGCGGATCGACGACATCCAGAGGCCGATCACGAACTCCTGAAGCGCACACGCCGCTCCGATAACGACGAGCAGAAACCGCTCGATCCAGATCCAGAATTTGTTCACCCTCGCCGCCGCCATGAAGGAGGTCAATATCAGGATCACCGCGATCACGATGCCCGAATAATCGAGGATGGAGAGGCTCCGGCCGACAACCGAGCCAGCCAAGTCCCTTTGTGGAAGCACGGCGAAAGCTGCCTGCGCAACGCCTACAAAGAAGACGGTGGCACCGAGCCATAGCCCGATCAGCAGCAGCCGAATATCGGAGAGGAACTTCATCTAAACTGCCGTTATTATCGCCCTTTTCGCCTGCAAAGGGCAAAAACCGCACGCTATGGTAACCTCGTAACCTGACGCCCAATGCCCTCAGATCTTGAGCCGATCTATGACCGCCTGTACGCGTGGTGCGCGGTGCGCGGATTTGCCGGTTCCGACCCTTTTGACGGGCTCAACAGCCGCGTTTTTCAAGCGACGCCTTTGAAGAATTATCGTTTGCCTCGGCTCGCTCTTACGCAACTTGTGAAACGCTCGCCGGTAAACCTACGGCCGCTCTTGAGCGTCCCGGCCGGTGTGAACCCGAAGGCACTGTCATTGCTTGCTCTTGCGGAATTATCGCGTTTCAGAGCAACTGGTGACGAGCACCATGCGGAGAATGCTCGCGAGTTGCTCACGCGTCTTATCGACCTCGGTATCCGCGAGGCTGAGACGCTTGCTTTCGGCTACAACTTCGACTGGCAGTCGCGTGTATTCTTTGCTCCCGAGGGCACGCCGACGATCGTCCCGACCGCTTTTGCATCACAGGCGTTTGTGGAGGCTACGGCCGCTTTGGGAGACGAGTCTTTCTCGAATGCCGTACAGGACATCGCAAACTTTGCTGCTACGAAGCTAAACCGACCGGTCGAAACGGGTGACGAAGTCTGCTTCAGCTACACGCCCGTCGATGAGAGTGTGATCTTTAACGCAAGCCTCCTCGCCGCTGAATGCCTCACGCGATCCTCCGATAGGGAACATCACGATCTGGCGCGAAAGGCCGTGAACTTCGTGATTCGTCGTCAACGGGATGACGGGGCATGGAGCTACGGACAAAATGACTCGCAGGGCTGGGTCGATAACTTTCACACGGCTTATGTGCTGCAGTCGATAGATCGCGTCTCGCGGAAGGTTGGGTCGAACGACGAGATCGATCGTGCGTTCGAGAAAGGAACGAAATACTGGCTAGCCAATTTTTTCCTCACCGGCGGCACGCCTAAGTATTACGACGAGGAGGTTTACCCTGTCGATATCCATTCCGGGGGCGTCGCGATCGCGGCACTCGCGGAGTTGGGCGAGATCGATCTCGCAAGTAAAGTCGCCGACTGGACGACGCGTCACATGCTGGACGTCGACGGATTCTTCCACTACAGACTTCGTCGTTTTACAGTCGATCAAACGCCGCACATGCGTTGGGGCCAGGCGTGGATGGCGTACGCCTTGGCGAGATTGATGGAGGCGACGACAAGTTGACGTCGCAAGCCGATATTCAGGATTTTTGGCAAACGCACCCGTGCGGTGCGGAGCTGGTCGGCGACCTTAATGAGGAGACGCGAAGCGAGTACGAGCGTTTCTTCGCTAGATACGACGGCTATCGCTACACAAAAGAACCGCACATTCTGACGAGCCTCGATCGTATCGATTGGAAAGACAAACGCGTACTCGAGATCGGTCTCGGACAGGGTGCGGACGCCGAGCAGGTCGTGAAGCGCGGCGGCATCTACTCAGGTGTTGATCTGACGGATGAGTCTGTGAAGCGCGTGAAGATGCGGTTTGCCCTGAAGGACCTCGCTTACGACCGGATCGAAAAGGCGAGCGCTCTTGAATTGCCTTTTGAGGATGCAAGTTTCGATATCGTTTACAGCCACGGAGTCCTGCATCACATCCCGGAGATAGAACGTGCGCAGGCTGAGATCGCTCGAGTACTGACGCCTGCGGGGCGATTGATCGCGATGCTGTATTCAAAATGGTCGCTGAACTACCTAGCGTCGATCTCCGTCGCGAGACGTGCGGGACTACTGGCGATGTACGCGCTACGGTTGAAGGGGAGGGGCATCTACGCGGACCATCTGGCGAACGCGAGATCGACCGGCATCGGGCGCTATCTACAGATGGCGAATTTCATAAATGTCAGCACCGATGGTCCTTTCAATCCGTATTCGAAAGTTTATGGACTGAGCGATGTCGCGGCCGATTTTCCAAGCTTTGAGATCGTCGAAAGCCACAAGGAATTCATGCATGCCCCGCCGCTGCCGGTTCAGTGGCTGCCGCTCGCCGGCGTGCTCGGTTGGCATCTGTGGGTGACTATGAGGCCGAAGAAATAAATGTGCGGAATTGCCGGACTCATTTCGCCTGACCCGACGCCGCGGATCGCAGCGTGTCTTGCTGCGATCGAGCATCGCGGGCGAGATGACGAAGGTGTGTTTATGAGCGAGGCCTTTGGTCCGCAAGAGTGGCGTGCGTGCCTCGGTCATAGGCGTCTATCGATCATCGACACCTCTGCCGCCGGGCATCAGCCGATGCTCACTGAGGACTCCCGCTACGCTCTCATTCTCAACGGTGAGATCTACAACTATCGTGAACTGAGAGAGGAACTTGAATCGGCTGGCGAGAAGTTTCGCACCGCGACTGACACTGAAGTTTTGTTAAAGGCATTTCGACGTTGGGGTGTCGAGTGTCTCGACAAGCTCAACGGCATGTTCGCGTTCGCGGTGTGGGACGATCAGGAGAAGCAGCTCACGCTCGTCCGCGATCGTGCGGGGATCAAGCCGTTGTTCTATTGCGAGACACCTGACGGCTTTGCGTTCGGATCGGAGATCAAGGCGATCCTCGCGAGCGGCTTCATCAACCCGCAACTAGACCTCGAGTCACTGCACCAGGCACTGACATTCCTCTGGCCTGTACCGCCGCGGACGATGTTTCGCGGGATAAGACAGCTCCTACCTGGCCATTATGTCGTGTGGAAGGATGGGAGCTTCACCACACACGAATGGTGGGATCTCAACTTTTCGACCGAGGAGAGCACCGGAAAGGAGAGCGATTGGTCTGCGCGCATATTGACGACCCTCGATGCCGTGACCGACCTGGAGATGGTTGCCGATGTGCCGGTCGGCGCGTTCTTGTCGGGCGGCGTTGATTCCTCGTCGATCGTCGCGATGATGAAGCAGCACACAACAGGAAAGGTGTCGGCCTACACAACCGGCATCTCTGCGGAGGACCTGGAGTACGACATCATTCCCGACGATGTTGAATGGTCGCGTAAGGTGGCAAAGCTGCTCGATATCAACTATCACGAAACGCTGCTGACGCCCGATGTCGCGGACCTGTTGCCATTCCTCGTGCGGCATCAGGAGGCGCCGATCATCGACATGGCGATCCCTTCGTATCTGATATCCAGGCAATCACGTGCGACCGAGACCGTGATGCTCTCCGGAATGGGTGGTGATGAGATGTTTGCGGGTTACCCGCGTCACGTGGCGATGAAGCTCGCGGGCGTAACGGATACGTTGCCGACGGCAGTTCGTCGCCCGGTATTGAAAGCCGTGGAGTCCGCGCTTCCCGGCGGCAAAAAGGGCCGCCTTACCGCTCCGATGCGCAACGCCAAGAAATTCGCGAGAAGTGCCGCTGCGGATTTTGAGGAGCGATATCTCGGGTTTGGTACGTACTTTACCGATGCGATGAAAAGCGATCTGTACGGCGATGCGATTGGAGCCGAAGTGCGAGGCGTCGACGCATATGGCACGCACCGCACCTATTTCGCGAACTGCCGAGACGCATCGCCGCTGAATCGGCTCTTATACGTTGATTTCAAGACCTTCATGCCCGCACTCAATCTCGATACGACCGATCGCACGTCGATGGCCGCGAATCTTGAGGTTCGAGTTCCCTTTCTAAACAAGGAGATGCTGGACCTCACATGCCGACTGCCGTCGTCGCTCAAGATCAAGGGTCTCAAGCGAAAGTACATTCTCAAAAAAGCTGCCGAGCAACTCTTGCCGAAGGACGTCGTCTGGCGCAAAAAAGCAGGATTCGGCGCGCCGATCAGGTCATGGCTGCGAGGGCCCTTGCGGCCTATGGTAAACGACCTGCTGTCGGAGTCGCAGGTCAAAGCGCGTGGGCTGTTTGATACGAGAGCTGTCCGCGACGTGATCGATGCAAACCTCTCGGGCCGCGAGGATTACAACCTTCATGTTTTCTTCCTGCTGACGCTGGAGATCTGGATCCAGGAGTTTCTCGGTAGTTGAAACGCAAACTCATCATCTGCCTGCTCTTTTTTATCGCGTCGTTCGCGGTCCGCGTTCTCGTCTGGCAGAACAACAAGATCGAGATGGCGACCGTGCAGTCGGTCGTGACCGAGAATTATCTACGCGATGCACGAGCGGTCGCGAGCGGCGACATCAGGATGTTTCTCGAGGGTCCTAACCCGCCGTCAAACGCGCGGGTGATCGATCATCCGCCGGGCTACCCGCTGCTGGTCGGCGTCGTATATGCGATCGCGGGCGAAGGCGACGCGTGGCACGTCGTGCAACTAGCGCTCAATTCATTGGCCGCCGTGATCTTGTTCCTCATTGCCGCTAAGTTGTTCGGTGAAAAGGTCGGGATCATAGCAGGCGTGGTCGCTACACTCTCGCCGCAACTCGCCTATCACTCGGGGTTGTTGTTGCCCGATGAGTTGAGCGTCATTCCGATCCTTGGCGCAGTGTATTTTTTTGTGCGCTTGCTGCGAAACCCGCGATCGATGGATGCCATCCTGTGCGGACTATGTGTCGGCCTTTCTTGCTGGCTGCGGTCGAATGCTCTGCTGCTGCCGTTCTTTCTTTGTATCGCAGTTCTTTTGGTTAGTGCCCGGAAAGCTCGGCTGCTCCATCTGGCGATCCTCTTGGCGGCGTTCGGGGTGACGATCGCGCCGATCACGGCGAGGAATATTTTCGTATTCGACGCGCCTATTCCCCTCTCGCTCGGGTCAGGGACGACATTTGTTGAGGGCCTGGGTGACATCGACGACGGCTCTCGCGGATTGCCGCGAACGGATGAGGACGTGATGGCGGTCGACCAGCGTCTCGATCAGTCGTCAGGAGACAGCCGGGGTACTTCTTACACTTCGCTCTACGACCCCAACGGAGTAGAACGCGATGCCCGACGACTGGCTTTCGGCCGCAGTGTCGTAGCGAACGAGCCATTGTGGTTTGTGAAGGGAGTGGCCTCGAGAGGTCTGTCGACGATACGGCTCGAACGCGTTCCGGCGATCGCTCCGGAACGTGATGAGCGAACCACTACCTCGCCGCTCCTCTATTTGCTGAACACGCCGCTAAAGTTCCTCCAGCGAGCTTTCGTCACAGCAGTTTTCTTGCCGTTGACACTCGTCGGTCTCTGCATCCTCGGGGCTCGAAAGCAATGGCGGGAGCTGATCGTCCTTCTAACGGTGCCGCTCTATTACGCGACCGTGCAGCCGCTCGTACACACGGAATATAGATACGTGCTCGCGACGCCGCACATGCTGATGATCGCGGTTGCAGTTGGTCTGTGCTGGTTATTCGGAATCCTCGTGGGACTCGTCCGGCGTGATGGGCAGAGCGCGGGCGGTGCGTAGAGATTCGACGATGCGGAAGGTTGCACGCGTCGTCGCGGCAAGTTCGTGGAGCGAGATCAGCGGCTTACCGCCTTCGCGAACGAGCCGGCAGAAGGCTGCAACCTCGTCTTTTTGACCCTTGTCCTGGCGACCGAGCTTCTTGACCGTTTCTTTGCCTCCCACATACGCGCGCGTCTCACGAAAGTCATCGATGATAAATGACCTTCCGCCGCCAAAGATCTCGACGCGCTCTTTTGCGAGAGCTTTGTCGCCCTCAGCGAAGTAAGAGATCGTCCCGATCGAACCGTTGTCGAACTTGATCGTGATCGACACAGAGTCGTCATCGACCGCCGCGGCATTGCGCGACGTGAGACTCTCGGCGTGAACGCGCGTCGGCGTTGAGCCGGTCAAAAACTGCATCAGGTCCACGAAGTGACACACTTCCCCGACAATGCGCCCGCCGCCCTGGACTGGGTCGTGGATCCAATGTTCGTGCGGAATGCGGCCGGCGTTGACGCGGTAGAGGATCGACAGAGGAGTGTCTGCTTCTGCGAAGAACTCGTTCGCCGCACGGGCCGCCGGCGAGAACCGCCGGTTGAAACCGACGGTCAGCGAGCCCGCGGATCCACCTGCTGCCGAGATCACATCATCAAGATCGCTCTCGGTGAGCGCGAGCGGCTTCTCCACAAAGACATGCTTACCCGCTCTCAGAGCGGCAGCTGCGTACGAAGCGTGCGTGTCATGTCGTGTCGCAATAACGACCGCATTTACGCCCGCGTCATCAATGATGTCGTCGCCTGACGAGACGGTGTCGGCAAAACCGAATTGGGAAGCGACGTTCTTCGCCGTAACTCCGCTCGCGGTAGCAACTCCGACGAACTCCGCCTTCTCGTTCTTGAAGTGCGGCAGCAGCATCGCACGGGCATAATCGCCGGCACCGATCATGCCGAGGCGAAGAGTTCCCGACCCCGCCACTGTTCTTTGCGACGACTTTGTTGTGATGTCGCGACTCTGATCGTATTCGAGCAAGACACCAAGATACGGCTCCTGCGTCTCCCCCGAGATCACGGCATATGCATCGCGGCCACGATCGATGGCGAAACGATGCGAGACGAGCTTTTTCACATGGACCGAACCGCTCGACACAAGGTCGAGGAACGCCTCGATGTTGCGTCCCTCGGTCCAGCGGACATAGCCGAACGGGTAGTCATGCCCCCGCTCCTCGTACTCTGCATCGTAGCGGCCCGGACCGTAAGACATCGAGACCGTCAGGATGATCTCTTTTTTGAAGTATTCCGCTCGCGGCACGTTCATCGGAACGAGACCGACAACGACAACACGGCCTTTGATCCGTGAGATCTCGCCCGCGAGCTCGATGGGTTCATTTGACGAAGTTCCCGCTGTAATGATCACCGCATCGGCTCCGCGACAGCGCGACCAGTCGTCGATCAGCGAACGGACGTCACCCGGCGTTGCGCATTTTTCGGCACCGCTGGCGAGAGCGAGCGCGAACTTGCTTTCATCAAGATCGACGCCCAAAACGCGGCAGCCGTTCGCTTTTAGGAGTTGGACAGTGATCTGCCCAAGTAGTCCGAGGCCGATAACGACGACGGATTCACCCAGCGTCGGAGCCGCAAGTCTGACGCCCTGCAGGGCAATGGCTCCGAGTGTCCCGAATGCAGCATCGCCGAAGCTGACATTCTCCGGGATGCGGACGCAGAGGTTTCGCGGCACCGACAGCATCTCGGCATGCGAGGCGTACCCCGTGCCGGCACACGCGACGCGATCGCCGGGTTTCAGGTCTCCCACGTCCGGAGCGACCGCGACGACGGTGCCTGACGCGCTGTAGCCGAGGGCGACGGCGGAGTCGAGCTTTGCTTTGACCGCCGAATAAGCGGCTGAGATACCCTCGCTTTTGACGCGGTCGATGACCTTTTTTACCGCGTCGGGGCGTTCCTTCGCCCGCGTGATGAGGCTCTTCTTTGCATCCTCGACCGCGGTTCGCTCGGTGCCGGCGGAGATCAGCGAAGCTGCTGTCCGGACAAGTACCCGGCCTGGCTGCAGCGTCGGTGCCGGAACTTCCTCCACCGATATTTCACCCGAACGCGTGTTTTGCAGTATCTGCTTCAACTTTGCTTACTTGGGGTCGGTGTAATGATACAAGCCTTCTGCCCCCAGCGACAATCGCGGCCGGTTGCCGCATAATAGAGGGTTGTTATGCAGGTTCCCTTTGTTGACCTAAAGGCGCAGTATGCGTCGCTCAAGGATGAATTCGACCGCGCTATCCTCGACGCGGTTGGCGATACGGCGTTCATCGCCGGAGGACGCGTCACGAAATTCGAACAGGAATTCGCGGCGTACCTCGGAACCAAGCATTGCGTGGCGGTAGCGAACGGCACCGACGCCATCGAGATCGCACTTCGATCTGTGGGAATTGGGGACGGTGACGAGGTCATTCTCCCAGCCAACACATTCTTTGCTACCGCCGAGGCAGTGACGAACGTCGGTGCCACGCCTGTTTTCGTCGACAGCCATCCTGAAACATATGACATCCATCCGTCGAAGATCGAGGAGCGGATCACAGACAAAACAAAAGCAATTATCGCTGTCCATCTCTACGGTTTGCCGGCTGACATGGACGAGATCGTAGCGGTCGCAGAGCGACGAGATCTCAAACTGATCGAGGATTGCGCTCAGGCTCACGGCGCTAAATACAAGGGGCAAAAGGTCGGCACCTTCGGTGACGCCGCAACGTTCAGTTTCTATCCGAGCAAAAATCTCGGGGCCTTCGGCGACGCAGGAGCGATGGTTACTAACAGTCAAGAGACTGCGGACATTGCCCGGGCGATCTCTAACCACGGTCAGCTCCAAAAGAATCGCCATGACCTTGTTGGCCGCAACAGCCGCATGGACGGCATTCAGGGCGCAGTACTCTCGGTAAAGCTCCCGCATCTTGATGGCTGGCTCGAAGCCAGGCGGGTGCACGCCGGCCGTTACAACGAACTCCTCGAAGGCAAGGTGCCGACACCGACCCCGCCTGAGAACCGCGAGCATACTTACCATCTCTACGTTGTTCGGGTACCCGATCGCGAGGCTGTCGCGGCGAAGCTGAAGGACGCGGGCATCGATACCGGCGTGCATTATCCGGTAGCCATCCCGTTCACACCTGCCTACGAGCACCTCGGATACGCGCCTGAAGACCTGCCGGTCGCGCATTCACAGATGTCGGAGCTTTTGAGCTTGCCGATGTTCGCCGAGTTGACGACCGAGCAGATCGACTATGTGTGCGAGACGCTCACGCTCGCACTGCCTCGTGCGGCGACTGCCGGAGAATAAGGCTCGCCGTGGGCGCGATCTGGATAGACCTCGATAACTCGCCGCACGTACCGCTTTTTGCGCCTGTGATCAGGCAATTCCGGGAGAACGGCGTTGAAGTTATTGTTACCGCACGCGAACACTCGCAGACCGTCGAGCTGCTCGATCTCGCCGGCTTCGCGGGAACGTACACGATCATCGGCCGGCACTACGGCAAGGGCAGGATCAACAAGGTCCGTGGTCTCGTCGCACGTTCAAAGCAACTCGTCTCGCACATCAACGATCAACGCGAGCACATTTCGGTAGCTGTTAGTCACGGCTCGCGGTCGATGGTGCTCGCCGCCCGCTGGCTAAAGGTGCCGGTGCTGACGATGTACGATTATGAGTTTACGGAGACGACCCTTTTTAATCGTTTCTCGTCCCGTGTGCTCATCCCCGAAGCGATCCCCGACACCGTCCTCGACGAGATCGGTCTACCCGCTGGCAAACGGGTGAAGTATCCGGGCATAAAAGAGGAACTGTATGTTTGCAGCTTCGTGCCTGACCCCGAATTCAGAAGCAGGTTCCTGCGCGAGTACAGGCCCGCCGGCGGTGAGGAGAAGGTGTTCGTCACCTTGCGGCCGCCTGCTTCCACAGCGAACTATCACTCCGAAAAGAGCGATGTTCTTTTTGACGACCTGCTTCATCTCCTGCTTAGCTCGGAGCACGTCCTTACGGTGATCGTGCCTCGCACGCATGAGCAGACGGCAGAGATCGCCGAGCGTGTCGCGAATGTCGCGGGTGCGGGCGAGAGATGCATCCTTCTCGATTCGGCGGTGGACGGATTGCAACTGACGAATGCATCTGACCTCGTAATCTCCGGTGGAGGAACGATGAACCGCGAGGCTGCCCTGCTCGGCGTCCCGGTCTACAGTATCTTCGCGGGTCGTCAAGGCGCGCTCGACCGGCAGATGGAGGCTGAGGGCAAGATCGCCTTTATTCGTGACGCTCGTGACCTGTCAAAGATCAGGCTGGAACGGCGCGAGAGTCGCGAACATCCAGCCTTGACCGACCGCGTTGAGAGGTTTGTAATATCCGAGATCGAGAAGTTCCTGTAGATGCTGAAAAACTATCCGGCGTATAAGTGGATCCTCGCAGCATGCGACTACGTGCTGCTGCTGGCCTCGTGGGCGATCGCCATTTACATCCGCTTTTACAATGTGCCGCTGATGGAGCTGCTCTCGCGGCCGCTCGTGCGTACGCAGGGAGCCTTGATAGTCGCGTACTCGCTGGTCTGGATCATCATCTTTCAGCATTTTGGGCTCTACAAGCTCGACCTTTTCATGTCATTTGGGCGGCAACTGATCGCGATCGGCAAATCGCTGATCTACGGAATGCTCGGCCTCGTGCTGATCACGTTCGCCTTCAGGAGACTGGACTTCGTCGAATCGCGGCTAGTGCTGGCGATATTCGTGGGCGTGAGCATCGTGTTGGTGATGACATTCCGAGCGATGGTCGTGAGGCGGTTGTTCCCCATGGCGTCGAGGACGAAGATCCTTCGCCGCCGCGTGCTGATCATCGGCCGCGACAGGACGGCGAAGACGGTCGCCGCACAGATCGCGTACGACGAAACGCATGGGTTTGAGGTAATCGGTTTCGTCAACGACGAAATGCCGAAAGGCGAGCGCATCTTTGGCGAGCTCGAGAATGTCGGCAGCCTCGCCGACCTCGACGACCTGGTAGAGAGCCTCGATATTGACGAGATCATCATCGGCGAGAGCGACGTCACGCACGCTGCGCTACTGACCATCATCGATCACGCCCAGGCGACGCGTGCGAATGTCCGGCTGGTCTCCGAGCTGTACAACATCATTCCGGAAAAGGTCCTGCTCGAAAAATACCTGGGCGTGCCCGTCGTCAAGCTCCCGCAGAACTACGAAAACACGATCTTTAATGCCTACAAGCGGGTCTTCGACGTGCTGTTGACACTTCTCGGAATCGTCATTCTTTCGATACCAATGGCGATCATTGCGCTGCTTATCAAGCTCACGTCCAGCGGCCGCGTGCTTTACAAGCAGACACGGATAGGAAAGAATTGCGAGCCATTCACGTTCTACAAATTCCGGACGATGTACGAGGATGCGGATGACTCGATACACAAGGATTTTGCAGCACAGTTCATTGGCGGCAATCCAAAGGGCGTGAAAAAGATGACGAATGACCCGCGGGTCACGTTCGTCGGACGCTGGCTAAGAAGGACGAGCCTTGATGAACTGCCGCAGCTTTTTAACGTACTAACGGGCGAGATGAGCCTCGTCGGCCCGCGTCCGTGCATGCCCTACGAGCTTGAGCAGTATGAGGAATGGCACCGTCGCCGACTGTCTGTAAAACCCGGCTGCACCGGCCTTTGGCAGGTCGCCGGGCGGTCTGCGGTGGACTTTAACGACATGGTCATTCTCGATCTTTTTTACATCGACAATATGTCCCCGCTGTTCGACCTGCGTATAATTTTTAAAACGCTTCCTGTGATGCTTCTCGCAAAGGGCGGCTACTAGCAAATGAAAGCTGCTGTCATCGGCGCCGGATATTGGGGCCCGAACCTGATCCGGAATTTTCTCGCTCACGATGAGATCGAGGCCGTCGTCGCCTGCGACGTCGACGCCGAGCGGCTGAAGGCGATGGGGCGGTCGTTCTTCAATATCGACACAGCAACCGTCGCGAATGAGGTCATCGACAGGCCCGACATCGACATCGTTGTAATTTCAACTCCCGTCTCGACACACTTCCAGCTCGCAAAGCGCGCACTTGAGCAAAAGAAACACTGCTTTATCGAAAAACCGATGACCGCGAGCTCGGCCGAGGCTGCGGAACTGATCGAGCTGGCTGAGCGAAACCACGTCAAGCTCTTTGTCGATCACACCTTCATCTACACCGGCGCGGTGATGAAGATGAAGGAGCTGATCTCTTCCGGCCGTCTGGGCGAGATCTATTATTTCGACTCGGTTCGCGTCAATCTGGGACTGTTTCAGCACGATGTGAACGTTATCTGGGACCTTGCGCCGCATGACCTGTCCATCGCCGATTACTTGCTCGAGCAACGGCCCGTGAGCGTTTCGGCGGTCGGCTCCGGACATGTCGGGAACGGCCTCGAGGACATTGCCTACATGACCCTCGAATATGACGACAGCCTCATCGCGCATTTCAGCGTTAATTGGCTGTCGCCGGTAAAGATCCGTCGTACCCTGATCGGCGGTACGCGGTCGATGATCCTCTACGACGACATGGAGACCAGCGAGAAGGTAAAGGTCTACGACCGTGGAATCGACGTCACAAGCCGTGAGGGAGTGTACAGCACGCTCGTTCAATACCGCACCGGCGACATGCTCTCGCCAAAGCTCGACCAGACCGAGGCGCTGACGACGGCGACGCGCCACTTTATCGATTGCATTCTCCAAGATCAGACCCCGATCACCGACGGCCACGCAGGACTCAATGTCGTTCGCATCCTCGAGGCGTCGGCCGAGTCGATCAACAACAGCGGCCAGGCTATCGAACTGTAGCGATGAGCACCGAATTCTCCGACGAATATCTTCGCGAGAACTGCATCCGGCTTAGCGGCGTCACGCTCGGCGACGATGTCAAGATCTACTCGTTCGTAAATGCCTACGGATGCGAGATCGGCGACGAGTCGCGTGTCGGTGCTTTCGTTGAGATACAAAAAGGCGTTAAGATCGGCCGCCGCTGCAAGATCTCCTCGCATTCCTTTTTGTGCGAAGGCGTGACGATCGAGGACAACGTATTCGTAGGGCACGGCGTGATGTTCACGAACGACAAATACCCGCGGGCTACGAACAGCGATGGCTCCGTACAGTCCGATGCCGACTGGGAAGTGATCCCGACTGTCGTCAAGGCCGGTGCGAGCATAGGATCGAACGCGACCATCCTCGCAGGGCTGACCATCGGCAAAAACGTTATCGTCGGTGCCGGAGCCGTCGTCACCCGCGACGTGCCGGATGGCAGCGTTGTTGCGGGCGTTCCGGCTCGCATGCTGAAGCAATAGTCCGCTCGCGGAACTTCGCCCACCGTATGCTAAGGTCGTACAGATGCGCATCGCCATTGTTCACGATTACCTGCGTGAAATGGGCGGCGCCGAGCGCGTGCTGGTGGTTTTGAAAGAGATGCTCCCCCACGCCGACGTGGTCGTCTCCTACATCGATAACGACAAGACGTTTAGCGGGCTTCGCTTGAACGAGCTCCGTACGAGTGTGGTCCAGCGGTTGAGCTTCCTGTGGAAGCGGCCGAGCTTTGTCGACCGGTTCGTTCCGGCCCGACTGGCGAGAAGTGTGAATGCCTGGGTCTTCTTCTTGCCGCTAGTCTTTCGCAGCATCGATGTGCGAGGCTACGACCTGATCATCTCGAGCACGGCGTACTGCGCACACCACGTTCGCAAGCGTAAGGGACAGCTGCACGTTTGTTACTGCCACACGCCGCCGCGTTTCATCTGGCAGTTTCCGGAGCGGCCCGAACTGCGGGGTATTAGGCGGGCGGTCTGGAGAGGATACGTCGAATGGCTCCGTAAACGAGACCTGCGAGCGATGCAAAATGTTGATCATCTGATCGCAAATTCTGAAACCGTACGCGAGCGGATACGCACTTACTACGAGCGGGATTCCGCCGTCGTCTATCCACCCGTCGACCTGCTCGAGAGGACAGGTTATATCCCGGGAACTGTATCCGACAGCGGAAGCTATTACCTGGTGGTCAGCCGGCTCGATCCACTGAAGCGGGTGGAGGCTATCGTTGAGGCATTCAACCGGCTCCGACTCCCGATCGTTATCGTCGGGACCGGCACTATGGATGACCGTCTTCGCGATATCGCGGGGCCGAACGTGACTTTTACCGGCTTCGTGAATGACGACGAACTTTGTCGGTATTACGACGGCGCGAAGGCTCTAGTGATCGCGGCGCAGGATGAGGACTTCGGCATCACGGCGGTCGAAGCTCAGCTCTTTGGCAAACCCGTGATCGCGGCGAATGAGGGCGGCTTCCGCGAGACCGTTGACGACAGTGAGACGGGTATCCTGTTTGAGATGACAGGTGCGGATTCGATCGTGCGTGCGGTCGAGCGATTCAACGAACACGCTTTTGATCCCGAAAAGGTCAAGCGAAGCGGTGCACGCTTTTCGAGAGCCGCATTCATATCGGCCTTCAGACGCGAGTTCTCAAAACTTGGCGTCGAGGTGTCGTCAAACGCATGAGGATCGCTGTCGACGGCCACACGATCGGGACGACCCTCGGCGGGAACGTCACGTATATCACGAATCTTATCGAGTCCCTCGCAGATCTCGATCCAACGAATGAATACATCTTGTACGTCGCGCTTGATGAGGCTGTCCGACGGTTTGCCGGCCGCTGGGCGAACGTCAGGGTCAAGCAGCTCGACGTGGGCGGCAGCCGTATCGCAAGATTCTTTTATTCGTTTCGAAAGGTGATCGCAGAGGATCGCCCGGACGTTTTTTTTGTACAATTCAATGCTCCGGCGAAGGTGAAGTGCAGGATCGTCGCTGAAATTCACGATCTGTCGTTCGAGCACGTGCCTGAGACCTTCCGTTGGCATGAGCATCCGCGAATGAAGTTCACCACGCGCCGCACCGCCCGAAATGCCGATCACGTCATCACATGCTCGGAGTACACGCGACGAGACATCATCAAGACATACAAACTGCGGCCTGCCAAAGTAACCGCCATCCACCTCGCGGCAGCAAAACGCTTTTCGCCCGTCGCATACGACGAGATCACTAGGGTACGGGCGAAGTATGGCCTTCCGTCCGAATTCATTCTCGCCGTGGGCTCGATACAGCCGCGTAAGAATCTCGGCCGTCTGATCGATGCATACAGCCTGCTAAGTCGCCGCATGGACACGCCACCTCTGGTGCTCGCCGGCAAAAAAGCCTGGCTTTACAAGGAATCGATAGCAGCGGTCGCGCGGTCAGGGTTCAGCGACAAGATCCTGCTTCCGGGATTTGTCCCGGACGAGGACCTGCCGGCGATGTATTCGGCCGCGACGGTGTTCGTTTATCCGAGCTTTTTTGAGGGATTTGGCCTGCCGCCGCTCGAGGCGATGCAGTGCGGGACACCCGTCATAACCGGTAATCGTACGAGTCTCCCTGAGATCCTCGGAGATGCGGGTGTAATGGTCGATCCTTACGACGTAAGCTCTCTCGCGGACGCGGTCGAGCGGCTGCTGCGTGACCAAGCAGTGAGAGCAGAACTGGGCCGACGCGGTATCGAGCAGGCGAAGCGCTTTTCGTGGGAAAACACTGCGCGCGATACACTCAAAGTTTTCGAGAAGGTTGTCTCGTTGTAGAGCATGCGTCTGGCGATAATCGGAACAAGAGGGATTCCAGCAAATTACGGCGGTTTTGAGACCTTTGCAGAGGAGCTCTCGAAGCGGCTTGTCAGTCGCGGCCACGACGTTACCGTTTATTGCCGGGCGCACTACGCGGACAGACGCCTCACCGAACATAACGGTGCCAAGCTCGTCGTGCTCCCCACGGTGCGACACAAATACCTCGATACCGTCGTCCACAGCGGCCTCTCCATGATGCACGCCGTGCCGAAGCGATTCGATGCCGTCCTCGTCTGCAATGCGGCAAATTCGCCGATGATCCCCATCCTCGAATGGACCGGCACGCCGGTCGCTGTCAATGTCGACGGCCTCGAGCGGCACCGCAAGAAGTGGAATGCGTTTGGCAGGCTTCATTACGCTCTCGGCGAGAGGGCCTCGCTGTGGTTCGCGTCGCAGGTTGTGACGGACGCGCGCGTTATTCGTGATTACTACAAGGAGCGTTACGACGCCGATACGACACTGATCGCGTACGGGGCCGAGGTGCGGCGCGAACTTGGCGGCGAGACGCTCGCCAAATACGACCTCAAACCCGAGAACTACATCTTCTATCTCTCGAGGCTCGAGCCCGAGAACAATGCGGCCATGGTCATTCAGGCCTTCAGACATCTGGAAGCAGATCTCAAGCTCGTCATCGTTGGCGACGCGCCGTACGCCGATAGGTACAAAGAGGAACTCCGAGGACTGGCCGCGCACGACGACCGTATTGTCTTTTTCGGAGCGGTCTACGGGCCGGACAAAAGAGCGCTTGAGCAAAATGCGGGCGTCTACGTCCATGCGACGGAGGTCGGCGGCACGCACCCGGCGCTTATTGAATCAATGGGAGCAGGCAATTGCTGCCTGGTATATGACACACCGGAAAACCGTGAGGTAGCTGCCGATGCGGGGTTGTACTACTCGGACGCGGCGAGCCTGACGCGCCTCCTTTCGCAAGTACTCTCCGACGACGATCTTATCGCCGAGTATCGTCGGCGGGCTCAGGCCCGGGTTCGCGAGAACTACGATTGGGAATCCGTGACCGACGCGTACGAAGATCTCCTCTCGCAGCTCGCAAAGCGATGACCGTCGATGATGCACTTTCAGATGCAGCCGCGCGGCTCGACGCCGCAGGGATCGATCAGCCGCGGCGAGAGGCGGCGTCGCTGCTCACATTTGCCCTGAATAGACCGCAGGCTTTTGTTGTAGCCCATTCCGAGTATGAGCTCACTTACGAGGAGGAGACGATATTCACTCGCGTATTGGCCCGCCGCGAGAGTCGCGAGCCGTTCCAGTACATCACGGGCAAGCAGGAATTCTGGGGACTTGAATTCGACGTTCGCCCCGGCGTACTGATCCCGCGCCCCGAGACGGAGATCCTCGTCGAGGCGGCGATCGCGCAACTCGGCAAAACCAAGACGCGGCAATTTGTTGAGGTCGGAGCGGGCTCCGGATGCATTTCGGTGTCGGTGCTGAACTCGGTCAGGGATGCGACCGGCATCGCAACGGATATCTCGGACGAAGCCCTGGCGATAGCACGGCGAAATGCGGAAAGGCACGGCGTCGGGGAACGGCTCGAACTCCGGCACGCGAGCCTTCTCGACGGGATCGCCGGCTCAGTTCCACTTGTCATTTCGAACCCGCCGTACATACCTGACTCTGACCTTCTGGGCCTGCAGCCGGAGGTCCGGGACCACGAGCCGAACCTCGCACTTGCCGGAGGCCCCGACGGGCTCGACCTCATTCGGCATCTCATTAGCGGATCGGGTCACATCCTCACACCGGGCGGTGTTCTCATGATGGAGATCGGAGCGGGTCAGGCTGCCGCCGTGGCCGGCATCTTCGGCTCTGACGAATGGGGAACGCCGGAGTTCCACGAGGACCTCCAGGCGATCCCCAGGGTCGTCAGTGCAGCACGGAAGTAAGCCCCAATAAATCCTTGCTTTAGAAACCAAGCGGGAGTAAGATGAGGGTGAATTTCAGTAGGCTTGACAACACCCGGCAATTGCCGTTCTCGTGATGCGCCATCGTCAAGGCGCGGCACTTATCCTTAACCGCTCTTATAGAGCGAGAGTCGGAGGTGATCTTGTGAAGGGTCCATTAGGCGGTCTTCTGGCCGTTATCTGCCTCATCGGAGCAGCATTCTGTTTCTATAAGTTCCAGGCGCTCGGAACGACGATGTACGTCGTCATCGGGATCATCCTGGCCGTGCTGATGGTGCTATTCGGAGTGATGTTCATGTCAGGTCGTGTAAACAAGACCGAGGACATCCATATCACCGAGTAGAACTCTCGAAGCTCCGTCGTTTTGTTTACAAGGCCGGGCCGCATGAGCGGCACGGCTTTTTTCGTCTCCGGCACAGGCAGAATCTTGACAAAATAATAATGATTTGCGAACCTGAATATAGCAGCAACAATGCCAAAGATCGCCGACATTCAGGAAACGCCGAATCCGAACGCCGTTAAGTTCATCCTTAGAGAACCGGTCTCGCACGGCACGTCTCACTCCTTTAAGACGCTCGATTCGGCGGTGGACGATCCGCTCGCAAAGTCGATATTCGACGTCGGTGACGTCGTCTCTGTCTTCTACATGGACAAGATGATCACCGTGGAAAAAACAGACGACGCCGAGTGGGACGAGGTCCTGCCCGCGCTCGCCGTACCGATCCGGGCAGCTGAGGCTGTGCAGGTGAAAGCAGCGGCGGCAAAAAGTGCGGCCGCGGCCGTCGGCGGCGCGATCGGTGCGGCGGCGAGCGACGACCCGCAGCTTCGCGAGATCGAGGCGCTGCTCGACGACAGAATTCGGCCTTATCTAGCCGGTGATGGCGGATGGCTCGAGATCGTCGACCTTGCTGATAACCAGCTCTCCATTCGATACGAAGGAGCATGCGGCAGCTGTCCCAGTTCGCTCACGGGCACGCTGATGGCGATCGAGAACATGATCCGCGAAGAGATCCACCCCGACATCTCGGTCGTAGCCGTCTAAACGCCACCTTCAAAGTATTTATTGACTTTGCACCGAGGCATTCGTCATAATTTTTAGTGATGGATGCGTGTGTGCCGACTCGCGCCGTCCTATCCTCGGGCCATTTCTGCCCACTCCACCGGCCACAGCACACAACAAGCGCACTCTCTATGGAGGAGAAATTGTGAACAGCGAAGAACTCGAACGCAGTCTGCGCGATGAATTCGAGAATTACCTGAAAGGCGTCGTTGCCGAACTAAAGCAGGAGACTGCCGAGTTTCAGCAGCGGATCGCGGCGGAATTTGACCGTCAGCGACAGTCCATCGACGAGGCGTTCGCCGCGTTCAATCAGCGGTTTGATTCAGAGAACAAGTTCGATGAGGCGTTCATCGCCTCGGTCGGCGAGCATCTACGCCTCGCTCGCGACGAGGGTGCCAAGATCACGGCCACAGCCTTTGCCGAGGCCGAGAAGCTCGAGCAGGAGACCGCCCAGCAACCTGCGAGCTACGACGCGATCCGAGACGCGGTAAACGATATCGTAAGCAAGGATTCGCAGTCCTCGATCCTAAAGGCACTTGTCGGCCACGCCGAGCAGTTTGCACCGCGCGGAGCTTTCTTCATCGTAAAGAACGAGCACCTCGCAGGCTGGAAGGTCTTTGGCGAAGCCGACAGCCACGCTGAGGATGCCATTCGTGAGATCCATTTCCCGCTCGCGGCTAACTCGATCCTCGGCGCCGCCATCAACTCGCTGGAGACCGTCGAGAGCTCGGCAGGAGCACATCCGGCAGATGGAGCTTTTCTCGATCCGCTCGGTTTCGCGCATCCGGACAGGATGTACGCCGTGCCGCTGCTTGCGCGCGGACGCGCGGTCGCCGTCCTCTATGCCGATTACGGTAACGACGGTGCTCAGCTAAGCCGCGAGGCGCTTGAGACGCTTGTTCGCGTGGCCGGGTTGACCGTTGAGTTGCTGGCCGCTTCGGGTCCGGCCCATCCGGCCGCACATGAGAGGTCGCATGAGGACCTTCGTCCGACGGCTGAGCGGCAAGCTCCTGAATATCAGCCGGAGCCGGCTCCGAGTCTTGAGCCTGCGGCACAGGATTTTTCTTTCAGCGAATCGGTTTCTTACGAGGGCGGTTTCCCGCAGGCTGCCGGTGAAGCGTCGCATGGCTTCGAGCACGAGGCGCAGCCATCGGGATTCCAGGAAGCAGCTCCCGAGTATCACCCGGAACCGGAGCCGTCATTCGAATCTGCGACGACGGAGCCTGCGATGTCGTACGATCCCGGCGAATTGAGAGAACCGGTCGGTTTCCCGGAAGTCCACGACGCATTACCCTTCGAGCAGGAAGTCGCTGAGGCCGAGATCGCACCGGAATTCGAAGCACCGTCCTTCGATGCACCTGCACCACAGGAGACCCCTCGATTCGATCCTGCACCTCAGTTCGAGCCGGCACCGCAGTTTGAGCAGGCACCGGCGACTCCGTTCGCTGCCTTCGAGGCCGCGCCGGCCGCCCCGAGCATGCCTGCGACCGAAAAGGCGGTTGTGCCCGTTCCAGGATCGCGGTTAAGCGACAGGCCGGTCGACCTGCCGATCGAGGTTCCGGAGGAGGAACGTCGCGGTCACAATGACGCTCGCCGCTTTGCACGGCTACTAGTCAGCGAGATCAAGCTGTACAACGAGAAGAAGGTGCTCGAGGGCCGCGAGCAACGCGACCTGTACGAGCGTCTCAAGGAAGCCATAGACCGCTCCCGCGAGATGTACGACAAGCGTGTACAGCCGCCGGTGGCAGCGAGGTTCGACTATTTTCACTATGAGTTAGTGAACGCTCTTGCAGAAGGCGAGCCGGGACGTCTCGGAAACGGATATCCCGGCCCGAGCGTTCGTTAAGACGCAGCAGAATTGCCCGCCGCATTAATAGCGGCGATAACATCTTCGTCCGATGGCCGAAAAAGGCCTATCGGACGAATTTTTTTGTAGCGCAGTTTGCCCGCCGGATCGATAACGAATTCCGCACGCCCCGTGCGCCCAGGCAGGATCGACTTGGCACCGTATAGGTCTCGGACCTTACCCTCCGCATCGGAAAGCAGCCGCAGCGGAAGCTCGTACTTCTCCGCAAATTTGCCATGCGAGTCTACCGAGTCGGTCGAGATGCCTACGACCTCGGCCCCCGTCGCCTGATAGTCAGACCAGTGGTCCCGGACGGAGCACATCTCCTTCGTACACACCGGAGTGTCGTCACCGGGATAGAACATCAGCACGACCGTCTTTCCTCGGTGATCGCTGAGTGTCCAGTTGTTACCGTCTCCATCCTTGAGAGTGAAATCAGGTGCGTTGTCGTTGATGTTCATAATCTGAGGTTACGGTCATCCGAAGTCGCGAATGTCCTTGAATGGCTGTTCGCGGTCCGTAAAATCCGGCCGGTAGTAGTGCGACGCTCCTTCATACTCCTGCATGAAACCTTCCTCCATGCCGAGCTCATCGAGCAGCGAAACGGCCTCAAACCATTCGCCCTCGGAGATCTTGCGGGACAGGAGAATGTAACGTGGATCGGTCGCGGCCTTGTTCGTCGCATAGTATTGGGCCATCAGTGAGATAGCCTGTTTGGGCCCGAGATCGTCGCGGATCCAGCGTAGATTGTTCTCGAGGTCGGCGATGTCATTCGGAAGAACGAGCAGACGGATCAAAAGACCTCGCTGCAGAATGCCGTTGTCGTCGAAGACGAGCTCCGTGCCCATCTGTCGCGCCATTTCCTTGATCGCCGCACGTGCATGCGTCGCGTAGTCGCGCACCTTGGAATACTCGAATCCCGCGGCCGAGTCGGCGTACTTGAGGTCGGGCAGATAGACGTCGACGATGCCGTCGAGCAGCTGCAAAACCTCGACTGAGTCGTACGCGTTCGTGTTGTAGACGATCGGAAGCCGGAGACCCTGCTCGGCGGCGATCAGGATCGCTCTCGCCATTTGCGGTACAAAGTGCGTGGGCGAGACGAAGCCGATGTTGTGACAACCGCGGTCCTGTAGCTCGAACATCATCTCGGCGAGACGCTCGTGCGTGACCTCGTTCTTTTTTTGCTCACGCCACGTTTGGGAGATCTGGTGATTCTGGCAGTAAACGCAGCGAAGATTGCAGTTGCCGAAGAAGACGTTTCCCGCGCCGTGCGTGCCCGACAAACACGGTTCCTCACCGAAATGTGCGGTATATGAAGAGACGATCGGCAGTCGGCCGGAATAGCACGCCGCGATCTCGTCGTTGAGACGGTCGTTGCCGCAGTCTTTCGGACAGATGGTGCAGGATGCGAGCATGCTCTCAAGCTGCTCGACCCGCCGCGAGAGTTCACCCGTCTGCAGAAGTGTCAGGTATCGTGGTGGCATCCTTTTTCTTGAGCCGGGCGAGACTCATCCCCTTGTCGCGTCCGCGACGCGAGTATTTGACGACGACATCCCGCGGTGCGACCTCGCGGGCGAGCTGCCACGTAAAGTCCATCTCGGCGTTCACGGTCGCGGTCGCCATTCTGGTCTCTCGGATCATCAGGATCGTCCCGTAAAAGATGATCAGGATACCGACGACACCGAGCGGGATCGGGACCCATTTGTACTTGGTAACAACCGCCGCTGCGGCGATGCTCACGCTCGTGAGCACGAACATGCCTAAGCCGTAGTAGAACGCCGCGAGTGCACGCTGCAATATCCGAGAGCGGCTCGTCACCTTATCGAGAAGGTCGACGATGACCTCGACGCGGCGGTCGTAGAGCGGTATCGAATCCTTGTCTTCGGAATAGATCAATTCGCTCAGACGCTCTTCCAAAGAGCGTACTCGATCGACGACGCGGCCCAACCGCGTCGATGTCGACAACACGAGCGATCCGACCGCACTGATGAGGAACGCGGGGGTAGCGATGGCGATCAGGAACTCGAGAGTCGAGTTCAGCGGCGTCGAATTGACGATCTCATCCGCGAACATAACGATGATTTTACCGCAGACGGCTCTCGCAGCGCTCGACTTCGCTCGCCATTCGACCGGCAAGGATGTAACCGATCATCTTGAAATCAGAAATAAAGGACCAAAACGGGTACTTGAAGGTTGCTGGTCGATTCTGCTCAACAACAAAATGAGCGACCCATGCAAAGGCGTAGCCCACGACCAAAAAGAGAGGAAATAAATACCAACGGCCGGTGGCGATGAAGTACACGAGCAGCGCGATACCGAGCGTCGTTCCGATAAAGTGAAGCGCGCGCGTTGCCGGCTTCGAGTGCTCACGGACGTAAAAGTCCCAGAACTCCGCGTAATTCTTTATCTCCCGGTCAGCCACGAATGCACGAATGATACATCAGTTTTCCGGCTAGCTCGTCAGCCGCCGGTAAATATTGGGCATGCGCTCAGGCAGGGAGAGAACATCGTCGATGATCGTGTACCCGACATCGCCGTAAAGGTCTTTGAGCTCGGCCTCGGATTCACGGTCGATCGTGATGCAGAAGGGCGTGATCCCGCTCGTTTTCGCCTCGATCAGCGCCTCACGCACGTCCTCGCGGGCGTAGCGGGCGTCGCCGTAATCGTGATCGTAAGGACGGCCGTCGGTGAGGATGATGAGGAGTTTTGTTCGCGAGTCCTGCCGATTCAGCTTGTTGGCCGCGTGGCGGATCGCAGCACCGAGCCGTGTGTTGTTTTGGAATGTGATGCCGCCGATGCGTTTCTCGACCTCATCGGAATATTTTTCCGAGAAATCCTTCACGACGTAAAACTTCACGTTCCTGCGACCCTCGCTCGTGAAGCCGTTTATTGAGTACACATCGCCGACCGCCTCAAGAGCTTCGCTCATCAGCACGAGACCTTCCTTTTCGATCTCGATGATCCTGCGGCCGGGATGCGTGTAGGGTTGCAGCGGATTGCGGGTGATCGTACGCGCGGTCGACGACGATTGATCAAGCAGGATCGACACCGCCACATCGCGCTGCTTGCGAAGCCGTTTGGTGTAGATGTTCTCTGCCTGCTTGCCGTCGGCTCGGCGGTCGATAACAAAATCGACGAGCGCATTGAGGTCGTAATCCTCGCCGTCGAGCTCGCGGTTGATGCGGGTGAGGTTCTCGGGCTTCATTAGCTGGAACTGGTGTCGGATCGACGAGATCGTCCCGCGATAGCGCGAGCGCGTCAGCTCGACGAATGACCGGTCACCTTGTTTGACGCGCTTCTCAATGACGCGGCTCCAGCCTACGCGATAATCCGAGAGCTCACGGTCCCATTCGTCGTACGCGAAAGCCACGTCGTCCCCCTCGAGCGGCTGATCGGGCATCTCGTTGTGCGACCACGCCTCGGCGCCCTGCAGGTCGTCGGGCTCGCCCTCGTCGTCGAGGCTGTTCCAGGCGTTGAAAAGATCACGAATATCCTGCTGCTGCCGCTGGTCCTCGCGTTTGACCTGGTCCTCGGTGACCGACTCGGCTGCGTCCTTATCATCGTAGGCGAATTCGCTCTCCTCCTCGGTCTGATCGGACTCGGCTTCCTGTTGCTGCTCCGGGTTTATGTTCTGGAAGAGGTTGTAAACACGTGAAGTCGCCATCAGCGAGTCGGCGACCGTTGCCGTCTGCGACCAGACGAAGCTCTCCAGCACTCCCTCGATCTCGGACACCACCTGCCCGTAGAACTGTTTTGCGTCGTCTGTTGCCCCGCCGCAGAGCGTAAGCTGAAACAGCAGCTCAAATGGCACCTGATGCATCGGCAGGTCGAAGATATACGGCCGACTTCCTCGCAGGTATGACTGCATCAGGTCGAGATCCTTACGCAAACCCCGATACGTCGTACGCAGCCTCGCGTCGATGCGGGCGTTCTCCATCGTGCCGAAGATCTTGCGGGCGAGTCGCGGTTCGGGAAAGACTTTGAGGACTTCCCGGTAGTCCGACTCAGGTTCGAGTTCTTTAGGAACCCGTTCGCTACCGCTCCCGGCTCCGACTTCTTCGATGTAGCCGTTGAGCGAGAACGCATCCCGCTCGTCGGCCGTCATGCGGTAAAACTCACCGAGATCGTGGAAGGCGCCTTTGAGCTGCGTTGTATCGCGCTCAAACGTGCCAAATTCGATCTGGCCGGCCCCGTGTGCGGCGAGCACCTTGTAAAGCCTAAAGTCCTTCTCGTCGTCGTCAAACTCGGCGATGTCGGTGGGCAAGTAGATCGTCTTGCCGTCGCCGATCCGCGTCTCCTGCGGGATCGCGGTGAGAGGAGCGATCTCGACCTCCTTTCCCGTGAGCGCCTCGATGTAGAGACGCAGCACGTGCTGCACATTCTCGAGCGGGAGGCCGCTGCGTGCCTTTTGGAGGCGGGAATTCGACTCGCGTGTTTCAAGAGCGAAATAAGAACGGCGGGCTTTGGATGTGTCCTTTTCGTGGTCCGCGAGACCTCGCTTCACCCACTCATGGAATTGGTTGATCGAGACCTGGGTTAGAGCTTCAGCGGTCGACTTGAACGCCGCGAGAGCGCTCTCGGCGTCTACCTCAGCGATCTCAGCCGTGAGGTTTAGCACTCGCCGGATATCTACCGCGGATGTGTCGACGCGGCGGTTCGCGAAGGACTTAACGAACCGCGGTGTCGCCCGCAAAAACGCGATCAGCACCGCATTGCCGCTCTTGGCGATCGTGCGGGAGAGCTTAACCCAATCCGGAAAAACGGAGGGAATTGCTCGCAGGACATCGCTGCCCGACGAAACAAAATTCAGAGTGACGCTGCCACCGAACTCGAGAAAATCCGACGCCTCCTGCATCAGGCGAACTGCCTTGTCGCCATCGAGATCATGAAGCGCCGCGGGTGTCCCGGACCAGAGATCGGCCGTCATCCCGCCTGTTCGGTTTGCGAACTGGGTGGCCAGGGCGATGACGGCGTCAGCAACCACGTGTCTTTCGTCGGCAAATCTCTCGACCACTCTCGCAACGGCCGGCATTTTTGCGACGAACTCCGCGCTGTGCTTTGCAGACCGCTGCGCAATGTCCGCGGCGAGCTTGAAGACGCGGACCAAAAAGTCCTCGTCGTTTACTGCCGCAGCAATACCGGGGACGGCATCGTACGTCGCAAGGGCGGTGGAACTCGACAGTACTAGCTGGCGAATGCACACCTGAAATACATCGGCCCGCGCCGCTGCGGGAACCGCGGAGAACTCGCTGATATCCCTTTGAAAGAACTTGATGCCCGAGTCGGCGCTTACCATGGCAAGCCGTCGTCCGAGCTCGGCCCACTGTCTGAGGTCGTCGGCGGAGAGAACCGTCGCCGCATCCGGGACGGCATTCACGAACGCGCGGCTGACCTTAAGCGACACGGCCGCGAGGCTCGCGCTCGTCTCCAGAGCCGCGCGCTTCTTATCCGCCGGCAGCTCCGTAAGGTTGCGGGCGAGTCCGGTGAAGGAGCTCTTTTTTGGGTTCTCCGCCACACTATGATTTTAGCTTCTCGCGTGTGACGGCTAAAGGTCAGTGGTGATGATGATCGTCCGGAGGGTCGAGCTTTGATAGGTCCATCAACTTTGAGAACTCATCAAAATGGAACATCGTCTCGTCTTTGCAGTGTTCGCAAAAGAAAGTCGCGTCTTCCCCAAGGTACATGTCCTTGAGATGATAGGCCACGAAACAGCCGTAACAGCGCTGGGCGCGCTTGCCGAACCGTTGGAGCAAAATGTCGTCCATGAGAGTCAGGATGCGGTGTCAGGCGGAGTTATTTAACAACGCCGCGCTTGGAGTTCTCGATAAATTCAACGAGAGTATCGACCTCGGGACAGTCGGCTATCTCCGCGCGGATCTGTTCTACCGCCTGAGTAGTGTTGAGCTTGGATGACAGGAGAAGGTGAAACGCGTGATTCAGTTTATCGATCGTCTCACGCGAGTAGCCGCGGCGTTTTAGACCGACGCGGTTGGGCCCGTAGCACTTGGCATGGTTCCCCTGGATGATCGCGAACGGCATGGCGTCCTTTACAACGACGGAGTAACCACCGACGAATGCCTCGACACCGATCCTGCAAAACTGGTGAACGCCGGAATACGCGCCAATGCTCGCCTTATCGGCGATCTCGACGTGTCCGGCGAGCGTCGCCGCATTCGCCATGATGATCCCGGATCCGAGATGGCAATCATGCGCGACGTGAGCCTGCGCCATCAGGAGGTTGTCATCGCCGATGCTGGTTATGCCGCCGCCGCCCGCCGTGCCGCGATGGATCGTGACGAATTCGCGAATGTGGTTCCGGGCACCGATCTCGCATCGCGTCGGCTCGCCCGCGTATTTCAGGTCCTGCGGCCCGAGACCGATCGACACGAACGGGTAAACATGCGTCTCGTCGCCGATGGAAGTATTCCCGTCCACGACAACGTGCGAATCGAGACGGACGTTCCTGCCGAGCGTCACGTGCCCCCCAACCGTGCAGAAAGGCCCGATCACACAGCCCTCGCCGAGGTGCGCACCATCGGCGACTATGGCTGTCGAGTGGACCTGAGATGACATTTGGGGATTAGTCACCTGCGGGCATCGAGCGCTTGCCGCGCATGACGATGATCACGGAAAAGATCACCGCGGAAAGGATGCCGAGCAGGATCGACGGAATATCGATCAATGCAGTTACGACCAGTCCGACGATACCGAGCGTCTTCTGACCGCGGCTTCGCCCAAGAAAGAATGGGATCAGTCCAAAGACGATGCCCACGACAAAGTTGAACGCCAGGATGTAGATCCAGTACTTACTGACGAATTGCTGGACTTCTTGTGGATCCATAAATTAGGCCTCCTTCGTACGGTCTGCGACGATGCAGAGGATCTCGGCTTCGGCGGTCGTTTTGCCGTCCACGCTGGCGACACCGTGCATTTTCTGCACTTTGCTGCCGGTCCGAAGCGCGGTCACCTCGAGCGTGAGCGTGTCGCCGGGCACGACCGGACGGCGAAATCGACAGCTTTCTATTCCCGAGAAAAACGGGATCTTATTCTCCCGGTCCTCGAATTCTCGCAACGCGAGGATCGCCCCGCACTGCGCGAGCGCCTCGATCTGCAGGACGCCGGGCATCACCGGAGCACCAGGGAAATGCCCCTGGAAGAATTGCTCATTCGCCGACACCTGCTTGATCCCGACGATGCGCACGCGCGGCTCGAGCTCGATGATCCGGTCCACCATGAGGAAAGGATATCGATGCGGCAATATCTTCTGTATCGCGATAGAGTCGAGCACCGTCATAGGCAAAGTGCAAGATAAACAAAAAAGCCGGCAAAACGCAATTTGCCGGCTCCAATGAATTGAATCGCAGGGGGTTACGGCTTCGTCGTGGTCGCCGTCGCAGCACCGCCCGTCTTGTTGAAGAATGTGATGAAGTCCTTCGTCACGTCCGCCGAGGGATCGAGATAGAGGATCGCACTCGGGTTCTGCTGATCGCCGACCATCGCGGCGATGTCCAGGATCACGGTGAATCCCTTAGACTTGGCATACTCCTTGAGAGCACCGGCGATCTGCTGCTGGATCGGTCCGAGCACCTCACCCGCACGCTTCTGGTAATAGGCCTGAGCATCCTTTTGCTTGAACTCAAGCTGACGCTGCAGCGCCTGACCCTGATCGTTCTTATCCTGGATCTGCTTAGCGAGCGCTGACTGGTTAGCGGCAGGATTATTCGCCTGCTTCTGCAAGTTTTCGATGTCGGTCGAAAGGGTCTGAAGCTGGGTCTGAATGCCCTTCAGCTCGTCGGCTTTGGGCTTGACCTCGGCCTCGAGGGACTTTTGGGCCTGGATATACTTCTGAATACCCTCTTTGTCGTCGCCGAAAGCACCCGAATCAAGCCAAACTACCTTGCCGGGGGCCAGGGCTGCCGCCGCGGCGGCTCCCCCGGGCTGGGCCGACGCCGTTGCCGCCAGAGCGGCCGCAAACACTAGCCCGAGGGCCAATAAACTAACTCTTTTCATTACTCAAAAACTCCTGTGAACCGGCAGAAAACTTGCCTTGATAAATGCTTATGCTTTGAAACAAACCACGGCGAAACTGTTGCTTGTCTCTTTCAAAAAGAAACGAAAATGATATTGGATGCAGCCGCGTGCGTCAACCTTCAGACCTAGAAAGTCCGGCCCACCGTGAACTTGAACCCGCTCCTCTTACCCGGCAGATATATGCCCGGCAGCTCCTGCGTAAAGCCGATCTTCGCATTCGGGTTGTAATACCAGATAACCCGGAACGGCACATTGACGACCGGGACCTGCATGCGAAATTCGAGTCCGACACTCGCTTTGAAATCGCCGAGCTTGCCGAACTTCGAATTGTCGACATCAAGGAGAGAATTCTGCTGGACGTCGCCACGCAGGAAGAGCTGCTGGATCTGCGGGGACAGGCTGGTCGGGCATCCAGCACGATTGCCGCGGCAGAACTCGTTGACGTAGTCCGTCTTGGTCAAAATGCGGCCGTGGTACCAAAGGATACTGCCGGAACTGCCCTCAAGCGTCGGAGAATTGATCAACGCGAGTGACGTGAGCCGTCCCGCCCCGAGGAACGAGGCATCCTGCAGGAACTCCGTATTGATGATCTCCTGACCGGTTTTCCGCAGATTGAAGACCGAACCTACGTCCGCAAAGGCCGCGACGGTAAGCGGGCCAAACACCGGCCGGCGATATTCGAAATTGCCCAAAAGCTGTGTGTCGCCACCGATAAAACGGAAGTTCCGCGTAAACAGTGCCGGGTTCGAACCGCCGATGCCCGTCAGGATACCGAGCGCCTGCAGGTCGGCGAGGTCGCGGGAGTTGAGGCCGGTATTCGTATCGTTCGCGCCAGAGGCGTTGTTCGCAACGACGATGTTCTTCGACGTGACGTACGTATCGAATGGTGCCACCGGACCGATCGCTCGCGAGTCATAGCCGCGGAGATCATTCTCACTGCCGAGGAAGAACCTCTCATACGCAGGCACGCCGCCGATGAAGGCAAGCGAGTTGGCGTTCCGGACCTTGCTCGATAACGACCATGTGCCGGTCGTAGCGGCAAGGATGCGAAAGGCAAAAACCTCCGGGGTCTTGCTCTTTTTGTTGCGGATCGGAATGAACTGCGAGTAGGAGACAGATGGCGAATACGTCCTAACGTCACCACCGAGCCCCGCGAAACCGAGTGAAACCGACAATTGCTTGCCCCGGTTGGTATCGAGACCATTCGGAGCAGGCTCACGCGTGTCGTACACGAACGTACCCGTAATACGGCTCGTCAGGATATTCGGCTGCCGATAGATGATCGGAATGCGGGCGGCCGGATCGGCCGAGTCATTCACCTTTGGATCCGCGATGCTCGTCGCCGAGATCTGGTACGTGAGGCCGAGACGTGAGAACTGAGTAAAGCGCCGCTTCTTGAAAAAGAACTCGGAAAGCGGAGCCGTCGCGAAAACCGTGCCTCCGTACGTGGTCTGTGTGAACAGATTGCTCTCGCTGGTCGTCACCGACGCGTTCGGATCGAACAGGAGTTGATTCAGCAGGTCCTGATTCTGCGTCAGGAATGTGCCCTCGCCAAAGAACTGGTACTTCGTTGCAAACAACGAGAAGCCCACCGAGACCGGTCGATCGTGGAAATACGGCTGTTGATAGCTGAACTGAAGATTCCGCTGACGGTTGCCGGCACCTAACGAGATCGACATAATGTCGCCGCGGCCAGCCAGGTTGTTCGTCGAGTATTCGAGACCGAAGAATGAGCCGCCGATGCCGGAGACGCCGCCGTTGAAGGAGATCTGCTGACGTCCCTTCTCCTTGACCTTCACGATGAGGTCGACGTCACCCTTTTCCTCGTCCGTCCTCATCTCGACGTCCTGGTCCTTGTCGATCGGATCAAAGTACTGCGTCTGGTTCAGGCGTGCGACCGAAATGTCGACATACTGCTGGTTATAGATATCACCCTCGTTGAGCAGGAACTCACGCCGCATTACCTTGTCGCGCGTGAATGTGTTGCCTGTGAATTCCAGCCGGCGAAGCGTGAACTGCTTACCTTCGTCTATGCGGATCGTGATATCGACGATGCCCTCGTTCGCATTGGCGGGGTTGTCGTGCGTGTCCGTCTCGGGCTCAGCCTCGTAGTTTACGAAGCCCTGCGCACCGTATACCTTCTTGAGGTCCTCGTAGAGTGCGTCCTGCAAGCGCTTGCCGTTGGCGATCTCGCCCTTCTTGAGGCCGACATAGCCGAGGATCTGCTGCTCGGAGAAGATCGAATTGCCCTCGACTTTCAGCTCGCCCACGCGGAAGACCTTGCCCTCGGTAACCGGAACCACGATCTTCAGCGTGTCGTCCTTTGAGCTGACAAGCGGGATCGGCAGCTCCTTCAGGATCGGGAAGCCCGTTTTCTTATACCCGAGACCGACGACCTGCGGCTCACCGATGCGGGCCTGAAAATACCCCTTCGACCACATGTAGCCGCGTACGTTCTTTTGCAGGTCGTACTCAAGCTTGCGCAGGTCGAGGATGTCCATTCCCTTTACGCGGGAAATGATGCCGGTCTGTTTTACCAGAACGAGGGCGTTCCTGAGCTCGCCGTCCTTAAAGTGCTCGTTGCCGGTGAAGTCGATCTGTACGATCCTCGAGCGATAACCCTGATCGACGTTGAACGTCAAGGCGATCGATGTCGCGGAGACCTCTTCTTCCTGGATGTCGACCTTCGCGTTCGGGTAGCCCTTGGAGGCCAGCATCTCGCGGAGGATCCGCGATGCGTTGCGTGCCTTTACAGGGTCGTAGACAGACTCCTTGGACACGCCGACGCGTTTCTCACGAAATTCCTTGAGGATCTCGGATTCCTGCAGTGCCTTTGCACCCTTGAACTGCAGGTCGCGAATGATCGGAAGCTCCTTGACCGTGAAGATAACGTTCACACCGCCACGCACCCCGTCTTCAACGGCGACGCTGGTAGAGGTCTTGTCAAAAAAATTCAGTGACAGCAGCTCTTTGAGATCGCGCTGGAGTGCGGCCGGATCGTACACGTCGCCGGGCCGCGTCTTGATGTAGTACATCAGGTCTTCCTGACGTAGACGGCGGTTGCCGACGATCTGAACGGTTTCGACGACCTGCTGAGAAGTGGCTGTCTTTGCCGCCTTGGTCGGAGCCGTGGGAATATCAGCCGCAGGATCGGCCGCGAGAACCTGGAACGCAGAAACTGCACATAGCAGGACCACGAGACCGAATGCGCGAAATTTGCTCATAAACGGAAACTTGCCCTCTGGAAGGTACCAGACTACAGGCGGAAGCTCATTTGCCAGCCGACCTCGGGGAACAATAAAGTAGGATAGTCCAACGAAATCGGCATTTCAACGTCTGAACCGGCTTGCGGGTTGGATGAGGCGCCGTGAGCGGGCGGTTGCTTTAACCGGTTTATTCCCCAAAAGCTTGACGCTCGGTCGGCAATTCCTGTTACAGTACGGCGATGAAAAGTGCTTTTCTCATAGGCTTGTTGATCACGACAGCCGCGTCTGCAGCGGCACAGAAGCGTATGAATAGCGTTCTCGTCAGGCACGTAAAACACGACTTCGAGATCTCGAAACTAGATGACCACTCGTGGCGTCACGCACGTCCTGTGAATATCGGTACCTACTGGTCAGGCGAAGCCGCACCCGCGACACGGGCATTCACGGCGCGGCTCCTATGGTCCGATACGGCACTTTATGTACGCTTTGAGGCCGAGCAGCACGAGCCGCTCGTCGTCAGTGAAAAACCGGATGTCACGCACAAGATCCGCGGGCTTTGGGAGAGGGATGTGTGCGAGGTCTTCATCGCTCCCGACCCGACAACGCCGCATAAATACTTCGAATTCGAGGTCGCTCCCACCGGCGAATGGATCGATCTGGGCATCGAGGTCACGCCCGAAAAGCGGATCACCGACTGGGGCTACGCATCGGGCATGCAGGCCGCGGCGCGCATTGAGCCGAACAGGGTCATCGAAGCCATAAAGATCCCGTTCAAGAGCCTCGGCCGATCGCCGCGTAAGGGTGATGTATGGATGGGAAATCTATTCCGCTGCATCGGCAGCGGGACCACTCGCGGTTACCTCGCATGGAGACCCACGAGAACAAAGGAGCCCGCGTTCCACGTACCTAGTGCGTTTGGAGAATTCGAGTTTACTTCTTGATCAAACCAGTGGACGGCTCGTCAGTACCCACCATATGATCAGCGTGCTTGCGAGGATTGAGCCGACGAGCACGACGATCAGCAGACCTATTAATCCGAATACGAAGAGATAGTCGGTCGTTTTGCCTTCGCCGAGACCGGTGGCCCGCTCGCGGATGAGTTTCATATTCATATCGTTCGACTTCCAGAAGAAATCGAACGCGTCGCCGACCACCGGCACAGAGCCGAGAAGGTAGTCGACCCCAATATTGAGCGCCATTCGAAGCAGCGTGATCTTTGGCACACCGTAGCGAACACCGGCGAGCAGGATATAAAACGAGGCGAGCGACGTGAGCGTGTCGCCGACATTCGGCACCAAACCGATGATCCCGTCCAGCCCAAATCGCCAAGCGGTACCGGGTATGCGAAAAAGGTCGTCAAGATAGAACGCGAGCTGATCGAGGCTCCGCTCGATCTCGACGTGTTTTCGGTTTTGAAGTTCCGTCTTAGCCACTACGGGTCACCCACGATAGATAACGATCAATGCCTTTTCGGAGTTCGTGGAGCGGTCTGCCCGGCCCCTGTTTCGACGATCTTGACCGAGATTATCCGATCACCGCGGGCAATTGAGTCGACGACCGGCATGTCCTTCTCAGGTACATGTCCAAAGACCGTGTAGCCCCCGTCAAGATGCGGCTGAGGACTGTGCGTCACGAACCACTGCGAGCCGCCCGTGTCCTTGCCCGACAATGCCATTCCGACCGCGCCGCGGTCGTATGGCAGCATATTTATCTCGCAGCGGATGGACCATCCCGGGCCGCCGCTGCCGTCGCCTCGCGGATCGCCGTCCTGCACGACAAAATTCGGCACGACACGATGCACCTGCAGGCCATTGAAGTAACCAGCGCGCGCGAGCTTGATCCAGTTATCTACCGTCAATGGAGCCTCCTCGGGCGTGAACTCGATCGTGAAGATGCCCTTTTCAGTAGTGACGACCGCACGCGTCGAACCGTCTTTTCTCGCTAGCGCGCGGCGATAATCGACGTCGGTGTTGAGCACCTGTCCGAGCCGCGTGCCTGAACCGGGTGAGAACGGCAGTACCAGATCGCGGTGTTTGGCCCGCGCATTCTCGAGCGAAGTGGGCACGCCCGGACTCGTCTTTTGTATCTCGGGATCGCTCAGCATCTCAAATGCCTTTTTGCGTACCAAATAATCTGGCGAGCTGAGCGCTACAAGCAGTGAGCCGACCGATTCACTCTTGTCGAGCTTGAAGAGTGCATCCATTATCGCAAGCACGGCGTCGTCCTCGTGCTTGTCCATCACGAATGACCTTGAGAATGCACTCTTGAGAGCCGACAGGTTGTCGTTACTCTTCGGCCTGTCGGCGATCGCTCCGGCCGCCGCGGCACGAATAAAGGCATCGTCATTCTCGAGCTGTCCACGCAGGATCTCGTCGAGGTTATCCGGCTTGAGCTCGGCCATCGCACCCGTCAGCTCCGGCATTGCGACGAGCAGCTTCTTTTGGTCCGCTGGACGAACGCCGGTCGCCATTCCGCCGGTAAAGCTTGCAAGCCTTTCGCCGGCCTGGGCGATCAGCGAATTGTCTTTGGTCTCGGCGACCGTTGCGAGGCCGCGGGCATAAGCTGCGGCGATGTGAAAGTCTCGATAGCCGCTGGCGGGCGGCGCGTCGTTCAGATATTCGAGAGGCGCGACGCGAGCGAGAGCGGTGGTGACCTCAGGTTCGTACATAGTCCGAAGCAGGTCGTTTAGGAAACGCATGGCAGAAAGATCCGTCCTGCCCTTCATCAACTGTCCGATAACGGTCGCTATCTCGAGCAGCTCATTCTGCTCGGCAGGCTTTCGCGCGGCTGACCTTGCTTTTACCTGCGCAAGCAATGAGTTGCCGCGTGTCACGAGGAACGGAGCGACCTTGGCATCCTTAAGCGAGCCGAGCGCCCGGATCGCCGCGACGCGCACTCGAAGGTCGCTATCCTTTGTTGCCGCATTGATCAAGGCTTCGAACGCTTCCTTATCCTCTGCCGCTCCTAGAGCACGAGCCGCGTTCGCTCTGACCATTGGGTCCTGATCACGACCGAGCAGCGCTCGAATGTCGGGGAGCTTCTCCTTAGCCCTGAGACGGGTCAGTGTGTTGAGTGCATCTGCGTGGATCCGCGAGCTCATCGTGTCGTGGAGAAAGCCCGCGACCTCGGCCGCCGCTCCGTCGGGTCGTGCCCGCAGCGCAGCCGTGAGAACGAGATTCGCAACTGCGGGATCGTTGGGGCGCGTCCTGAGGGCGTACAGGACCCTTTCGCGAAGTTTGGCCGAGCCGGGATCCTTTGGATTGGCCGCAACGATCTTGCCTGCCGCCTCGATGAGTCGGCCAAAAACGACCGGTGTGCCGGGGCCGGTTCGCGTCGGCGATTCGCGAATGATCGCCACCTGGATCGCGTCCGCGGCCTTGACCGACTCGATCTCCCCTAATGCGAACGCGGCCATCGCTCGAAGCTGCGCCGAAGACTCTTTTTCCAGCATCGCGGAAAGCGCAGGAATGGCCTTGTCGTCACCGATCCTCCCTGCTGCCAGGGCAGCGCGCTGGCGCACCGCGGCATTCGGCGATCTCATCAGGTTCTCGAGGACCGAGTCGTATCGCCGCGCATCCTCGGCTTTGAGGATCTGTATGCCGACATCCGTCGGTACCTGAGAGTAGACACCAAAGCTCGCGATCAAGACGAGAGCAACAGCAAGGGCATTTCGCATGGTGTAAATGTGCACTAAAGACACGAGCGGCAGCAAGCCGAGACTTCGACTCCTGCCGTTCGTTTTCTGCTTTAGTTTTCTTGTGATGTTCCCGTCACGCGGGAACTGAAGTTTGGCTTTATCAGCCTTCGGCTTCGGCAAACTTACTCGTTGCCGAAGCTTCCGCATCTACTATTTTCTTTAGATTGTCAGACTCGATCTGGTTGAGCTGATCGTCCTTGAAGTCCGGATTCGCCTTGTACCACGCCTGCGACTCAAAGTATTTCTGCAGCTTCGGATCTTTAAAGACACGTCCGTGTCTCGCATAGACCTCATTTCGCAGCACGCGCAGGTCCTCGGCGAACATCGCCCCCAGCGTATCGTCCGTCAGCGGTGTCGTCGCGAGGCTCTCGCGAACCTTCCACTCGGCTTTGTAGAGCAGGTCGACGTTCTGCTGCTCAACGGGGTTGAGCTTGATCGCGGCCTGGTTCTTCGCGACCTTGTACCAGTCACGCCAGTTGAAGTAATCGCGGATGCCCGGCTCTTCAAATTTCTTGCCGTGCCGCGCGTAAAACTCCTCACGCAGGATGCGGAGGTCGAGCAGCGTCAGGCCCGCAAGCTTGTCCTCAGTCAACGCGACGTTCTGGAAATGGTCCATCTCGCCGATCTCGATCGCGGTCTTGTGCTGCTTGTCCTTTTCAGCGATGAGCCGCGCGATGTTCTTGCGTTCAATATCGGTGAGAGTCGCGGGGTCGTAGTTCGGATCGCCCTTGTACCAGTAGCGATCGCTAAAGTAATTCTGCAGCCACTCCTCGCCGAACGTCTTGCCGTGAATGGCCTCGATCTCGGCCGCAAGTATCGTGATCTCCGCGCCCGAGTAATCCCGCAGCTTGTCATCCGGTATCAGTTTGTCGCGCCAGATCCGCATGTCGCCCGGCTCAACAAAGTCGTGCTTCTGCGCCTCTGTTATACGGATCGTGTCCAGATTGTCGCGCTCGATCTTTGTGAGGACGGCATTCGAGAACTTCGCATTCGCTTTGTACCACGGCTGCTTTGCGAGGTACTGCTGGATCGACTGCTCCTTGAACACACGGCCGTGCTTACCAAAGACCACGCCGCGCAGGAGTGCAAAATCGTCGGCATTCTCATCCTCGTGCAGGCCTTTTAAGACCGCCGGGCCCAAACGCTTCTTTGTAAAGTCGAACTTGTCGAAATTGTGCCTGTTGAATTCTTTCCAGCGGGCGGCACGTGCCGCAGGATCGATGTCCTGTGCAACGCTCGCGGCCGCAAAGGCGACAAGACTCAACAGCGTAATAAAGATCGCTCGTTTCATGATCTTCCCTCTCATTTTCCAATATCCGCTGCTGCGGCCAGGGTCACTCTCCAACAGTATTCGCCCGGGCGGCATCGGCCGGATTCGTCTCTATTCCAGGAACGTCGACGATCTCAAAACTTGTAGTCACGGTCGCCGTCGGCCGCACCGTCGCGGCCACCGAGCAGTACTTTGTGTCGGACAGTTCGATAGCGTGGCGGACAGCCTCTTCCGAAACGTTTCTCCCCTGCACGATATGGTGAAGGTGGAACGTCTCGAATTTCCTGGGATGCTCGTCCGCGCGAGTCCCCGTGACCTCGACGCGGTAGTCCGTCACGTCCTGACGTTTTTTCTCGAGGATCGATACGACGTCGGCCGCCGTGCAGCCCGCAACGGCTACGAGCAGCATCTCGACGGGATTTGGAGCGGCGTGCCTATCTCCTTTCACGTCAATAAGTTGAGAGTGGCCGCTCGGCGGGGTTCCGATCAAGAACTCATCGCCCGCGTGTACTACCGTGGCCTTGTATTCCTGCTTCGACATCGAGTCTTTGTGGTGTGGTTGAGAGCGATTCTAGCACACAACCCGCGTGGCGAAGCGCCTGTTTTGAACAACCATTGGCACGATAAATGCTTCCTACTCGGCGGGTAAGGGAGAAGTGTCTCCGGACGACCCATTACACCTCACACGAGGATGCCATCATGAAAAAGCTGATCACCGTTTTCTCTTTAGTCACCCTCCTTGTTGTCGGCAGTTTTGCCCAGAATTCAAGGACCGTCCAGGACGCCGTCCGCACGCTCGATTCCAAGCTCTCGACGATCGAGGACAGTTTCGAGAACCAGATGCGGTCGAACTCCGTGCCGCAGGGCCAGATCGACGTCCTGATGGACGATCTCGAGGCGTTGCGCAACGCGGTTGGTGATTTCCAGCAAAACCTCCAGTTCCGTCGGGAAAATCGAAAAGACGTCCAGAAGGTCGTCGATGCCGCTGAGCGGCTGAACGACGTCGTGGGCGACGTCGCTACCAACCGCCAGATGGAGCGGGATTGGCAGTCGGCACGCGATCAGGTCGATCGTCTCGCCCGCGAATACGGCGTCGTGACGCGGTGGCAGGACAGCGCGATGAATGGCGGTTCGAGTCGCAATAACGGTCAATATTCTTCGGATCCCGGTTACGCAGATAATGACAACGGCCGTACCGTTGTAAATAACACGCGGCCCCAGCAGATGCCTCCGGTGCGCGGCGGAACGGTTTCCGTAGGCCTTTCGGGCACGTACCAGCTTGACCGTCAGGCGAGCGAGAATGTCGACGACATCGTTCGCAGTGCGAATGTGAGCGACGACCAGCAGTCGGACCTGCGCGACAAGCTGGAGGCTCCCGACCAGATCGCGCTCGACATTCGCGGCAGTCAGGTGACGCTAGCTACGTCAAAAGGCAATCCGGTCACCTTCACCGCGGACGGCCGTGAAAAGACACAGAACTCGAACGGCCGCACCGTGCGGCTAAAGGCGACGATCAGCGGCGACACGCTCACGGTTTCGTCGCTCGGCGGCGAGACGGATTTTACTATTACTTTCCAGTCGATCTCAGGCGGCCGTGCGTTAAAGGTCTCGCGTCGGATCACGACCGACTATCTCAAGCAGACCGTGTTTGCCGAGAGTCTTTACAACAAGACCGATTCGGTCGCGCACCTCGACATCGGCGGCACGGCCCCGAGTAGCGTTGACAACAGCGGCGGTACGGTGGCGACGACGACTACCGGTTCCACCGACAACCGCGGCTACTCGGACAATGATCAGGGAAACACGACCGTCTCGAACGGCGGTTCCAACGCCGGCGGTTACAACAGCGGGAACGGCGGTTACAACAACGGCGGCCGAAATAACGGCGGGAACAATCGCCGCGGCAACAACGGCGGATATAACGGTGGTTACAACGGCGGTGCGCCTCAGGTGACCAACCGCACGGGGAATTTCATCGTTCCGAATGGTGTTAATTTGTCGGGACGGCTCGAGAGCCTGGTCACGACGAAGATCTCGCAGAATGGCGATCGCTTTAGGCTCAGGGTCCAGTCGCCGGCGGAATATCAGGGAGCTGTGATCGAAGGTTATCTTTCGGGTATCGACCGCTCGGGCAAGATCTCGGGCCAGTCGGCGATGACCTTCAACTTCGAGAAGATCACGCTTGCGAACGGTCAGACGTACGATTTCGCCGGCCAGGTGATGTCGGTCAACGACTCATACGGGAAGGTGATCAAGGTCGATAACGAGGGCACGATCCGCGGCGACAATCAGACCAAGGAAACAGCCAAGCGCGGTGCCGCGGGCGGCGGTCTCGGAGCCCTGATCGGTGCCATTGCCGGCGGAGGCAAAGGCGCGGCGATCGGAGCTATAATCGGGGCTGCGGGCGGTGCGAGTACCGTTCTCTACACAGGCAAGGACGACGTCGAGCTGCAGGCCGGATCGACGCTGAATATCCAATCGACCTCGCCACGTGACCTCGTGCGGTAGTTTGTGACCGCAGAGACGCGGAGCACTGAAAGGGCGGTCAGAAATGGCCGCCCTTTTTTCTTTTGCTTTCTCGGCGTCTACGCGTCTCTGCGGTTAAACTTACTCCCGAATGAAAACCCTCCCAGAGGAGATCGAGCTCTACCGCGACCGCAAATGGCGTCGCGAGGATGCGCTGCGCGTAGACTCGGCTGAAGAGGTAGAGCGAATGGTCGAGGAACTCGGATTCTGCCTCGGCCTGACCGATGCACGTACAAACTTTCCATCGGTCTACACCGCCGTCTGCGGCCGGCGCGACGCGCACCTGCCGAGAAATGTTCAAAAGGATGAGGAAGCGAGCCGCGCGTGGGTACTCAAGGACGAGGTCATTGCACGAGGACGCGTTTATTACGCGAAGCTTTTGAAAGGCAAGTCGTGGTTCGTCGCTCCGCGGCTCATTCCGGCGTTCAATGCGATCTGGGGCGTCCCGAAGACGCGAGAGGAGAGAGACTTATCCGGCAGTGCCAATAAGATCCTCAAAGTTCTGAGAAAAGAGTGGGAAATGGGCTCAGCCGATCTTCGCACCGAGGCCGGGATCACAACGCGTCCACGCTTTAATAAGGCCCTCGATAAACTTCAGCGTACGATGAAGGTCGTGCCGCAAGAGGTCCTCTACGTCCCGAAATTTACCTACATCTGGACGCTGTCAGAGGCGCGATTCCCGAAAGAACTGAAGATCAAAATGACTCGGGAAAAGGCCGTTCGGGAGTTGGCACGCTCCTATCTTTCGGCATGTGGGATGACGCTCCTCGGGGACCTCGCACGAACATTTGGCCTGACGCGTCGAGAAGCCGGTGCGGCAAATCACGCGTTGGTGGAGGAGGCATTTGCCGAGCGTCTCGCGACGGGTGTGTACAAGCTCCGCTCGTTCTAGTCTTCCCGGTTGATGAACATGTGGACCGCACGCTCGCCGGGCATCATCTTGGTCACCTGATAACCGAGCTTGCGAAGGTCGAGCCCTGCGAATAGCGGTTCTCCTCTCCCGAGCAGCACCGGGCGCACCGCGACGTGCATCTCGTCGACAAGACCAGCCGCAAGATACTGCCTGATGGTCGATGGCCCGCCGCCGATGCGGATGTCTTTGTCGCCGGCGACGGCTCTGGCTTGTTCGAGAGCAGACTCGATACCGTCGGTTACGAAGTAGAAGGTCGTCCCGCCTTTCATCACCTCCGGCTCACGCGGGTGATGAGTCAGGACGAACGTCGGCACGTGATACGACGGCTCGTCACCCCACCAGCCTTTCCATTTGTCGTCGGGCCACGGACCGCGAACGGGTCCGAACATATTCCGCCCCAGTATCCACGCCCCCTTTCCCGACATTGACTCGGCAGCAAAGCCGTCGTCGATACCAGTCTCACCGGCCTCGCCGCCGTGCATCTCGCGAAAGGTCCTCGTCGGAAAGAACCACTCCATCAACTCCGGCCCGCGCACGCCGAGCGGATCCTCAAGAGACTGATCCGTTCCCGCGGCGAAGCCGTCGAGAGAAACACCGATGGATTGGACTACGACCTTAGACATATTCAGAAGAAATTTGACGTCCTACGAACAGGGGCTATTGCGCCCTCGTTCCGATCACTGTCGTACCCGAACACATCGTCTGAGCGGTAATGTGGTCTCCGCTGTCCCGCGTAGAATCCCTCCGAAAGACCTTCCAATCGCCGCCGGTCGGGTCTTTTATCACGATGCCGTCCTGGGCCGCCGTCGTGTATCTCTCGCCCTCGACCTTCGCGTCCGTTCTCCACGTACCTTTTACTGGAGGCTTGCCGTAGTCGAAATACCAGACGTAGGTCCCGTTCGCGTTGATCTGCAGCGGAGGCGCTTTTGCTCCCATTCCGTATTCACGATAGACAGTGTTACCCCGGACGACGGTCGTTGGATAGCTGGGCGTGAACATCACCCACTTGCCGATAAGAAAACTGATCTCCGGCGCATTTGCGGAAATGGTCGCTTCGGGTCGGAGATCACTGGCATCACGCCAGTCGTCCCAGTGTGATTCGCATCCATCGTAGTGCACCTTGTATCTGCCGCCCGTAACCTCGATGATCGTACCGCGTCGTTTGCCATATACATCGACCCGGTCGCCAAGATAGAATGTGCCGCCCCCACGCTTTGCATCCTTGTTCTTGAAGATCGATCCCATCAAGGAGTCGTCGCTGCCCCTGCTCGGCGGCGTTCCCGTCGTTGTCCTCGGTGTCTCCGTCGTTGTCCTTGGGGTGTTCCGTGTCTGGTTCGCCAAAGGTCGGAGCTCATCGTCGCCGACGCAGGTCAAACCGTGGTTCTCCTCAGGGTCGATAAACACCACGTGGTAGGGTTGGCGCCCCCCATAACTCTCACAGTCGCGGCCCATATTTACGATCTTCGCCTTGTGCCACGGCGGCGTGAAGAAAAAGGAATGGGCCTCCACAACGTCGCCCACTTTCCACTGTCCGTTCTGCGCGCAAGAAAAGGACACTCCGAGGCACAGGAGTAAACCCGTGCCGAAAACTGGGAAGATCTTTCGCTTCATTTACTTGTGTTCCGAGGCTGGGATCATGGTCAGCTCGGGAGTGTGCAGATTGTACACCAAACCACAAGGAAGGAGGACAAAAATTGAGCCTTAATATCTGACCAGTTCCAGCACCGCGGCCTCGACGTCCTCGCTTTGAGGGAGGATGAAATCCTCTAGCTGCGGGGCATAGCCGACAAAGGTGTCGGTGGCACCGACGCGGCGGACTGGTGCGTCGAGGTATTCGAAAAGCTCGTTTGAAATGCGGGCCGCGATCTCGGCACCGTAGCCGTAGGAGACAGGGTCCTCGTGGGCGACGATGACGCGCGAGGTCTTTTTGACGGACTCGGCGATGGCCTCCCAGTCGTAGGGGACGAGCGTGCGGAGGTCGATCAGGTCGACCGAAATGCCTTGACTCTCAAGACGCTTGCACGCCTGGTTTGAACGCTCGACAAGCGCACCGTACGTGACGATCGTTACGTCGTTGCCCTCACGCACCTTCTTTGCCTTGCCGAAAGGGACCAAAAAGTCGCTGCCCGGATACGCGGACTTGTTGTAGACCTGCCGATAAAGGTGCTTGTGCTCGAGGAAGAGCACAGGGTCGTCGCACCGGATCGCTGTTCGCAGAAGTCCGTTCGCGTCCAATGCAGTCGACGGATAGACGATCATTAGACCGGGTGTGTGTGAGAAAAGCGTCGTTCCCGACTGCGAGTGATAGACGGCACCGCCCTTGAGGTAGCCGCCGACCGGTACACGCATGACCATCGGGCATTTCGTCTCGCCGTCCGAGCGCCAACGCGTCAGAGCGACCTCGTTGCGGATCTGCATCATCGCCGGGAAGATGTAGTCGAAGAACTGGATCTCGCACACCGGCTTCAAATTTCGAATCGCCATTCCTACAGCACGGCCGATGATGTTGGCCTCGGCCAATGGCGAGTTAAAGACGCGTGCGGAACCGAATTTACGCTGCAGATTTGCGGTGACCTTAAAGACACCGCCTTTTCCTTTCACGGTTTCCAAATACTGCTCACGCGAAGCGTCCGCGACGTCCTCGCCAAATACGACGATCCGCGGATCACGTTCCATCTCCTCGTGCATGCAGCGGTTAATCAGGTCGACCATCGTGCCGGGATTGCCGCTCAATTCGGCACCATCCTCGGTATCGAACAGCTGACGGTCCGTCGGGTCTACGTCGGGCGAGAAGACATTCCGAAGCGCGGTCTCACCCGCCGGCTGCGGCGTTTCGACCGCAATGTCGGCGGCCTTGTTGACCTCCTCGTCGACCTCTTTTCGGAGAGCCTCGAGTTTCTCGCTCGACGCGATGCCCTCGGTCATCAGGAACTCAGCAAACGTCTTGATCGGATCGACCGCCGCGTCACGCTGGCGTTCCTCGTCGGGACGGTAGAGTTTCTCGTCGTCCGACAGCGAATGCGAGTAAGGACGGATCACCTTGGCATGGACGAATGCCGGGCCTTTTCGCTCTCGGCAGTACTCGACAGCCTTTTTGAAGGCGGCATAGCTCGCAACCGGATCGCAGCCGTCGACCTTTTGGATCAGGAGATTCGGGAACCCCGCGACCAACTTCGAGATATCACCACCAGCCGTGCCGACCTCGACAGGAACAGATATCGCGTAGCCGTTGTCCTCGACGCAAAAGATGACGGGCAGCTTGAGATTGCAGGCGGTGTTTAGAGCCTCCCACCATTCGCCCTCGCTGGTCGTGCCGTCACCAACGGACATGTATACGACCTCATCGCCCTTGAAGCCGACGATCTTGTCCTCGAGATCCTTCACCAGCGAAGCGCGATAGCTCGCCTCCGCCGCACCGACCGAATGCAGTGCCTGCGAGCCGGTACACGAGGACTGGGACGGCACGTTCAAACGCGTACAGCCCCAGTGCGAAGGCATCTGACGGCCGTGTGAATTCGGATCAGCCTCAGCACCGACGGCAGAATAAAACATCTCGACCGGCGTCATTCCCAAACCGAGCATCAACGCGCGGTCGCGATAGTAGGGGAAGAACCAGTCGTAGGCGGGCTTCATCGCTTGAGCCGCACCCACTAGAGCCGCCTCATGGCCCGCACCTGAGATCTGGAAAAAGATCTTGTTCTGCCCCTTGAGCTGGATCTCCTTGTCGTCGATCCGCCGCGACATGTACATCGTGCGGTACATCGAGATAAGTGTTTCGGGAGCCAGACCGTGATACTTGTCCGGGGAAGGTTCGCTCTTCGCAGCCTGGGCTGCAGGCGTCTCGGCCTGTGCGGTCTTTTGGACCTTTTCGTCGCGCACGTAGCCGTCAGGCTCGGTCGTCTTTGCCGGCTCGGCAACGATCTCGTTGCCGTTGATATTGGCGGTTGCGGGCGCGCTTGATTCGGTTGCGGTTGCCATCGGATGAAGTCCTTAGAAAGCCAAAAAATAACTGCTTCGGCAAACTTTAACGATAGCAAATCGAGGTTTTGCGGGCAATTTCCAGCTTGTCGCGCGGGCCCCGTTTGAAAGACAATCGATACGGCATGAAGCCGTTATTATCACTGGTTTTCCTCGCCATTGCTGCGGTTGCGGCGGGTGCCCAAGCACCGACTCTGGCGCCGCCCGGCAAGGCGAACGCCCGCCCCACGCCAACACCCGAAAAAGCTGCGGAGCCTTACGACAAAGCTGACGTCGCGACGATGGCATCAAAGTGCGTCGTTCTCTCGACAGAAGTCGGCGAGATCGGGATCGAGCTCTTTCCCGAGAGCGCTCCCGAAACCGTGCGGAACTTCCTGGATCTGGTTGCCATCGGAGCCTACGACACGACCACATTCTCGCGGGTTGTACCCGCTTTTGTCGTACAGGGCGGGAATATATGGACACGCTCGGGCGGAATGACGATGGAGCTTGCAACGCGGGCTCGCCGGACGATACCGGACGAGCCCAGCAAGATTCTTCACGAACGCGGCATTGTCTCGATGGCGCGGCCCGACACGCCGAACTCCGCGACTACGAACTTCTTTATCCTTGTCGACGCGGCACCAAATCTCGACGGGACATTCGCCGCATTCGGCCGTGTCACGCGCGGCATGGACGTCGTCGACAAGATCAACAAGGCACCTGTAACGGGCGAGAAGCCGGATAAGCCCGTGAGGCTGACCACCGCAAAGATCACCGCCTGCACGGTCACGAATTAGTCGGCAAGATCGATGTCGAGCACCATCCTGTACTCGTTCGCCATCGACGGATGGCCGTGTGCCATTGAGACGTCGATACCCTTCTTGTAGCTTTCGATAGCCTTGTCGCGGTCACCGCTCTTGAGATACGCGTTTGCGAGGACGCCGTAGGCGTTGCCTTCGTCGTCGGCTTTCGAGAGGTAATCCTCTAGAAGGGCGATCACCTTCGGGTGGTCGCCCTTCTTCTCGTATTCCTTGGCGAGCCCGAACATCACCATCGTGTTGTCCGGATCGGCAGAGAGCATCTGCTCGAAAACCTCTGTGCGATCTTGCATTCTACTTGGAATAAGTCTCGAGCGTGTCACTGAGACGCTGTAATGCCGAGGGAGCGTCAGCCGATGGTAGCGGCGGAACACCCAGGATCTGCGAAGCGGTCTTGTTGTAGATCGCGCGGTTGCGGTCGTTATCGTGCGTGATCACGACGCCTTTGAGCGAGATGCCGGCGAACAAACCCTTGCTCCGCGAATACGTCAGTATCTGGGCTCCGAGAGTCGCTGTCGTCGACGCCGCGGCCGTGCGGCCGACCGGGCCTGCAACGACGCTGCCTTCGCCGCCGATCTCGAACTTGTCACTGAGCAAACTCTTCAGACCGTCGTCGTTCATGATCAATAGGATGTAATCGGTCTTCGCACCACCGATCTGTGCGCCAAAGCTGCCGCCGCCGAGCTTCAGGAAAGCCGGTGCGCTCCAGCCGCTGCCCACGCGCTTGATCGCGACGCCCGCTCCGCCCTGGCCGCCGAATACGAATGCCGCCTTCAGCGTCCCCGGAAACACGACCACGGCCTCTGCCTTGTTCAAAAGGTCGCGTGGAATGCCCTTATCCTTCGCCCGCATGATCTGGTTGATCGCGGCCGATGCGTCATTGACCTTGTCGACGGCATCCTTAAGCTGCTTGCCCTGGTTCTTTTGTGCTGTGACGACGAATGCGGAAAGAGCGAGGATTGCTAAAGATATGAATGCTTTTCTGATCATTTGGAGCCTCCCGTTTACACACTTAGATTAACGGTAACCGCGATGGGTTTGAAGTGCGGCAACAGTTTCGATCAAAAAAGCTCCGGCTGGACAGGATGCTCGCGCGGCAGAACGTCGCGGTCGGGGAGCTTTACCGGCTCGACCTCGCGATCGCGAACATTGTAGCCGAGGCGCTTTGCGTGAAAGTCGAACAGCTTCTTCGTCACTTCCCACTGCTCGGTCTTGCCGGCACCGCGTTCCTTGTAGGTCTTGTGACGAAGCGTACCGCCGCGTTCTCTCTGGATCGCGCTGATCACCTTTTTCGCTGCGGTCGGTGAGAGACGTTCATGCATCTTTTCGACAAAATACTGTTCGATGGAATCCGTATCGAGATGCAGCATCGACATAAAGGAGCGCGTCGCGCCGGACTGTTTTGCTCTCTCCAACAGGCCGGGAATGTCCGATTCGTTGTAGCCGGGAATCACCGGAGCGATCGCGATGCCGACGTTCAAGCCGGCATCCGCTAGCGTTTGCATCGCCCGAAACCGCGCTTCAGGCACAGGCGTGTACGGCTCGAATGGGTTCGACTTCTCTTTGGTGAGAAACGGCAGCGAAAAGTAGATCCAAACGTCCTTGAGTTTTTTGAGGACGTCGAGATCGCGCGTCACGAGCGGCGATTTCGTTATCACGCCGACGGGCACTCGAAAGTCGACACAGACCTCCAGGCACTGGCGCGTGAGCTTATACTCGGCCTCAAGCGCGATGTAGGGGTCCGTCGCAAACGAGAAGTCGATATGCGGCATTACGTCGCGGGTCTTCTTCAACTCCTCCCGAAGCACTTGCGGTGCGTTGGGTTTGACGACGATCTTTGTTTCAAAATCCGTTCCGGCCCCGTAGCCGAGGAATTCGTGGTATTGCCTCGCGAAACAGTACGTACAGCCATGAACACAGCCGCGATAACAGTTGACCGTATATCGCCATCCGCCTTCCCAGTCCGACGCGAAGGCCTTCGTGATGATCTTCTTCGTCGCCGTCTCCTCAAAGATCTCAAGCTTCCGCGGCGGCGGCTCGCCGATATACTCGGCCGTGTACTTGTTGTAGGGATTGGGAGGGTTTGTGATGTATCTCACAAATGCAACGATAGCCCACTTGTAAGAACAAGGCAAGCCTAGGCTAGAGATCCTTCTGCATCAGGAGATCGGTTTGCGGATCGGTGCCGAGTTGAAAAACATGCTTTCCCACGATCCGAAAACCGTGCTTCTCGTAAAACCGCTGCGCTCGCGGGTTGTACTCCCAGACGCCAAGCCACATGGCGTCGCGGCCGAGGTCGCGCGCATCTTCTAAGCATCGGCCCATCAGGGCCTGGCCAACGCCTTTTCCTAGGTATTGTTGCCGAGAATAGAGCCGCGAGAGTTCTACGGGCCGCTCCGCGGTAACGCCGGGCTCGGTCGTATCAAGGATCAGCTTTGAATAGCCGGCGATCGCACCGTGGATCTCTGCGAGGGTGAATATGTTCTGTGGGTCAGCCAATTCCGACGTGATCTGCCCGACCGTGAATGCTCTGCGCATATACTCGTCGAGGTCGTGCGGGGCGTTCATCGGATGACCCGCGAAAGTATCCCAGAACGTGTCGAACGACACGCGAGTCAGTTGCTCAGCGTCATTCTCGGTCGCTCGCCGCAAGGTTATCTCGAACATACGCACATTATAAACAGGCAATTTGACCGAGACAGCAATACACTTGTCATATGCTCATCCACGTCGTTTGCTGGAAGTACAAGCCTGAGGTTTCCGAGTCCGAACGCGAGGACCATCGCGGCCGCCTCAGAGAACTATCGCAGCTCGTCCCGGGCATCCCGCGTCTCGATGTCGGGAGCGATATTCTGCATCTTGACCGTTCGTTCGACACGGCTTTGGTCGCGGAATTTGACTCGCGTGAGGCGCTCGACGCTTACACGGTTCATCCGGATCACCAGGAAGTGGCCGCGATCGGGCGCGAGCTATCCGAGAAGGCCGTCTCCGTCGATTTTTGGGCCCAAGAGCGTTAGGGAAACGATTTACGGGCGCTTTACATCAAAGAAACGCTCGACAATTGCCGGTTTTCGATAGCCGAGATACGAAAATGACAAGGTTTCTCAGGAGCGGTGTTTTCGCCGCTTTATTCGCAACTCTCTTCTCTGTGCCCGTGCTGGCTCAGGCGGTCAAGCGAACGCCGTTCGACGTCACCCACTACATGATCGAGGCTCAGATCTCGCCGTCGAATCAAGTGCTGACGGCGACGTCGGATGTGACGTTCACGCCGCTCGAGGACGCACGGACCGTGAGCTTTGAGCTGAACGGCTCGCTGAAGGTCGAGACGATAATCCGTACGGATAGGCCTGCGGCAACCTCCGTGACTGCCAACCCACGCGCCGCCAAGTCCCCTGCGACAACGCCGACGACAGCGACCGGGCTGACCTTCGTTCAGGATCAGACGGGGGCCAGCGAAATGGGGCCGAATGTCCGTATCGATCTTGGCGAGAACGTGCCTAAGGGTACGCCGGTGACTTTGAGGTTCAAATATTCCGGAGCCCTGGTGACGGCCGAGGGTGGACCGTTGCTTACCAAGCGTCTGGCGTTTGCGGGCGACAACGGCTACCTGTTGTATGCGGCGAGGTGGTTCCCGTTTCATGACTACGCGGCGGACCCGGCAACGTCGGACATCACGATCACGCTACCCGGAGGTTATCAGGTCGTAGGCTTTAGCGATTCGCCTGTGACGGCGACAGCCGGCAAGTATCGCTTTGTATCGAACACACCTTCTCTGCCCGGTAATTTTGCGTGGGGCAAGTTTGTTGCAAGGCCGGTACACGTCGGCGATTGGGAACTCGATTTCTACGCAAAGCCGGGTACCGACCAAGTGATCGGCGGTTACGGTGACACTCTGGGCAAAGCGCTGCAGTATTACACCGGCCGTTGGGGCGTGCCCGCGGCGGGCAAGAAGCTCTCGGTCGTTGAGATAGACGACGAGAGTCTCGACTTTTATTCGAACAAGGGAATTCTCTTCATCGGCCAGCGACAGTTCGAGGAGGCCCGCGACGCGACAACGGATCGCCTCGAACGCGAGGTTGCATTCCAGTGGTGGGGCCTGACGGTGGGGCTGAGATCCTTTGACGATGCCTGGCTGTCTCAGGGACTGGCTGAATATTCCGCGTTCGCTTTTCGCGAGAGTCGTACCGATCCCGGCAAGCGTGACCAACTCCACCGCGAGCTGCTTGAGAGATCGTTGACCTTCGAACAGACCGCGTCGCTGCTGCGTGCACCGGCGACGCTGGACGATCAGTCGTCGGCATATCAATACATCATGTTCGGCAAGGGTGCGATGGTGTTTGACCTGCTGCGAGAGACCTTGGGTGCGCCGAAATTCGACACGCTACTCCGCAATTTCCTAGAGCAGTATCGCGGCAAGAACGCGGGTATCGAGGATCTCGAAAAGCTCGCCTCGCAGGTATACGGCCAGCCGATGCGATACTTCTTTGCTCGCTGGGTGGACTCGACCGGCGTTCCGGAATTCTCTTTCCAGCACATTGGGATCCTAAGCTTAGAATTCCACGTGGACAAGTTGTCG